>Ga0209342_10000498_pt1 | contig 45369 bp, 37 predicted proteins | sample RifCSP16_2_FD_184023 | JGI IMG/M metagenome (GOLD analysis project Ga0209342, IMG submission 184023) | Soil microbial communities from Rifle, Colorado - Rifle CSP2_sed 16_2 (SPAdes) (version 2) | ecosystem: Environmental > Terrestrial > Deep subsurface > Rock core/Sediment | place: Rifle...
ATGTGCGACGCTTCCAATTGACCCGACTCGCCCAGTTCATCCGCCGCGCCTTGGAGCAACTCTATGGCTGTATTCGGGAAATCGAGGCGCCAGCCTTGCCGCGCCTTTGAAATTCGGATCTACTGAGTCTACCGACAAGGGCAGGTGTTCAAGCGCTGGCCCTATCCGTTCTTGAAGTCGTAACCGCCATTTGTGCATCCACGGCTGGCGGTTGCTACACACTTGACTGTCAGGGATGCACTGGCGGTTCTGTCAATATTCGCGTGGATCATGGATGCAGTGGCGGTTGGCACATAGCGGTGATATGAGTCGGCTGGGATGCTTTATGCCAGCCGGCGTTGGCTCGTGCCGACCCTAAGAGATAGATCATGCTAACCGTTCGCGGGGATACAAGACTCTCTGTCGTCACGCTGCTCCTTGTCGGGGCGCTCTTGCTCGGCTCATTCGCGACGAGTTCAGCCACCCTGGCGCAAGGGGGTGCGGCTTACGTCACGCAGGTTCGGGTTATTGAGACGAGTGATATCGGCATCGCACACCCGGCGGGTCTGGTTTTCTCGTCAAGGGCCAAGGCCTTCTACGTGGTCGAGGCACGGGGACAGGGGCAGCCTTCGCCGGCCGATATGGACATCATCAAGCTGACGCCCTTTGGGGATCGGGCTGGTTCAGCTCGCCTTGCGGAGGCGATTAGGGACCCGATTAACGTGGCATTTGATGGACGGTTCAATCGCTTGCTCATCTTTGATTCTCTTGCCAACAGATTGATTGAGGTTCGGGAGAGACCTGACGGTAATCTGGATCCCGGGACGCGGATGCGCCACGATGCTCGGCACTTTGGCGTGCAAAACCCGCAGGGCATGACCGTCGATCCGGTGAGCGGGCATCTGTTTATTCTGGATGCTGTGGGGCCCCGGCTTGTGCGTGTCGAGCCGGAACCCGACGGGAGCTTTGACGGAGCTACCCTATCCGAGGTGGATTTGCGATCAACCGACTTGGCTGATCCTCGCGGCCTCGCATTGGACCCAACCACCGGCCATCTCCATATCGTGAATCCGTCTGAGCAAGAGCTGTACGAACTGACCCCGACCGGTCAGATGGTCACCACCCGTAACCTGTCTGAATTCGAACTCGGCAGCCCGCAAGCGATGACTTTTGCACCGAGTGGAGACCTGACCGACGATCCCTACCAAGTGAGTTTATACATTGCCGACAGCGGTCCGGTCACCCAGCAGAGCCAACTGACGCGCTCAGTTGAAGGTGAAGCGCTCACGGCCCGTTCGGGACCAGATGCAGCGAACAACCAGGAGCAAAGCCCTGGCGCCATCCTTGAGTTGTCTTTTGTCGAACCCGCGGCTGTTGAGGCCACGAGCTTCGAGTCCACGCTGGTGCAGATCATCGACGCCTGGCAGTGGTCCCCACCTAGTCCTGACTCTTCCGGGATTACTTACCTGCCCGGTTCCAATACGCTATTGATCAGCGACGGCGAAGTAAATGAAATGCCGATCTTCACCGGCGATAACCTTTACGAATCCACGCTGAACGGCAACCTGGTCAATACCTTGACCACTATCTCTTTCTCGGATGAGCCGACCGGGGTCACGCTGAATCCTTCCAATGGGCATTTATTCTTCAGCGACGACACCGGGAATCCTAGAGTTGTCCATGAGATGAACCCCGGAGCGGATGGGCTGTACGACACGCCAGATGACATCATCACCTCGTTTTCGGCCGAGGCTTTTGGGAGTAGCGACCCGGAAGGCGTGACCTATGCCATCGGATTGGGTGTCCTGTTTGTCTCCGATGGCGTGAACAACGAAATTTATCGTGTTTCGCCGGGGGCCAATGGCCTGTTTGATGGACTCCCACCCGCCGGCGACGACCAGGTGACGAGTTTCGACACTCTCGCCTTGGGGTTGAGAGACCCGGAAGGCGTCGCCTATAATCCCGACACCGGTACGCTCTACATTATCGGCAACCCTCCCGGTACGCTATTCGAGATGACGATTACGGGGGAACTGGTTCAGACAATCGATATTTCGGCCGCGAACCCCGACAATCCGGCGGGCCTGGCCTACGCCCCCAGCAGCCAAGACCCGGCTGTGAAAAACATCTACATCGTCGACCGCGGGGTGGATAACAACACGGATCCGAACGAAAATGACGGTCGGATCTTTGAATTCTCGTTGCCACCTCTCATCACCACGCCTGTTCCACCGGTGGCCAACGATGACAGCGCCAGCACGACTCAAAACACGCCCGTGACTATCAACGTGGCGGCGAACGACACCGATCCAAACGGCAACCTCGACCCCACCACGACCAATAACACCTGCAACCCTTCCTGTTCAAACCCGGCCAACGGGACGCTGATCAATAACGGTGATGGCACCTTCACCTACACGCCGGACGCAGGCTTCATCGGCGGCGACAGCTTCGTTTATGAAATCTGCGATACCGACGCCCTATGTGACACGGCCACAGTGACCATTGCAGTCGGGCTGAGTACGATCGAGGTGCGCGTCGCAGCCAGTTCGGATGATGCTGAAGAAAGGGCTACAGGAGGCGTATCCGTTACAAGCAGCGATCTCGAGCTGGTCTTAGATACCAGCGTGCAAACGGTGGGCCTGCGCTTCAATGGGGTCAATATTCCGCAAGGCTCCACCATTGTCAATGCCTATGTTCAATTCAAGACGGATGAGGTTTCCTCGGACGCCACCGACCTGATCATCGAGGGTGAAGACACAGACCATGCGGTCACCTTTGTCGCGTCCAGTGGAAACGTTACTTCCAGACCACGCACAACCGCCTCAGTCTCCTGGTCGCCCGCGCCCTGGACGGTAGTAGGCGCAATAGGTCCCGACCAACAGACGTCGAATATCGCGCCGGTCATTCAAGAAATTGTGACCCGACCGGGTTGGGCCAGCGGCAACTCATTGGCCATCATTATCAGTGGCAGTGGCAGGCGGGTCGCGGAGGCGTATGACGGGGACCGGGCCGGTGCTCCCTTGCTGCACGTGGAGTACAGTTCATCGGGCAACAGCCTGCCCGGGGTGACGATCAGCGCCCCGGGCAATGGCTGGACATTCAACGCAGGCAACAGCATTACCTTTACCGGCACGGCCAGCGATTTCGAGGATGGAGACTTGACGGCGAGCCTGGCTTGGGAGTCCGACCTCGACGGGCCCATCGGCACCGGAGGTTCCTTCTCCCGGTCGGACCTGTCCGCGGGCGTCCACGCCGTGACGGCGCGGGTAACGGACAGCGGGGGGCAGACCGCTAGTGATACCGTGACGATCACCGTGTTTGCCGATACGGCGGTCCTGGTCGGCGCAGGGGATATCGCGGATGGTTCGGAGCGGGTTGAAGCGACGGCCAAGTTGCTTGACACTATGCCGGGTACAGTGGTCACGCTGGGGGATAATGCCTACCCGAATGGCACGGCTGAGGAGTTCAGCAACTATTATGATCCCACCTGGGGCCGCCATAAAGCCCGGACCCGCCCCTCAGCCGGCAATCGTGATTATAACACGCCAGGGGCCTCAGCCTACTACGATTACTTTGGCGCGGCCGCGGGTGACCCGACGAAAGGATACTACAGCTTTGACGTGGACGCCTGGCACATCATCGTCCTTAACACTGAATGTTCACAGGTCGGAGGCTGTGGCAGCAATGACCCTCAAGGACAGTGGCTGCAAGCCGATCTGGCTGCGAATCCGAGTACCTGCACCCTGGCGATTATGCACAGACCCCTGTTCGCCTCAGGCAGTAGTAGTACAGCCGGGCAGGATTTCTGGTCGCTGCTCTACCAGGCCAGGGCCGATGTCGTTTTGAGCGGTCACGCTCATTTCTATGAGCGCTTCGCCCCGCAGGATCCCAATGGAGCGGTGGATCCGGTAAATGGCATTCGAGAGTTTGTGGTGGGCACGGGTGGCGCGGGCCTGCACTCCTTTGGCGCCATTGCGCCCAACAGCGAGGTCAGAAACAACACGACGTGGGGCGTTCTGAAGCTGACGCTGAATCCAAGCAGCTACGACTGGGAGTTCATCCCCATCGCGGGCCAGACGTTCACCGATGCGGGAAGTGCCTCCTGTGTGAGAGGGTCAGAAAGCACGCCGACGCCCACCGCGACGCCAACGGATACGCCAACACCAACCAGCACGTTCACACCGACTAATACGCCGACGGACACACCCACGCCGACCAACACGCCAACCGATACGCCGACGAACACACCAACGTTGACCAACACGCCGACGGATACACCGACGCCGACGGATACGCCGACAGCGACGAGCACACCGACGCCGACCGATACGCTCACGCCGACGGACACGCCGACGCCGACGAATACGCCGACGGATACACCGACGCCGACGTCGACCGATACACCGACGATCACGCCCACACCGACCGACACACCCACGCCGACGGACACGCCGACGCCGACCGATACGCCGACGAACACGCCGACACCGACCGACACGCTCACGCCGACGGACACGGCGACGCCGACGAATACGCCGACGGATACACCGACGCCGACGCCGACCGATACGCCGACGAACACGCCCACACCGACCGACACGCCCACGCCGACGAACACGCCGACAGCGACGAGCACACCGACGCCGACGAATACGCCGACAGACACGCCGACGCCGACGCCGACCGATACGCCGACGATCACACCCACACCGACGGATACGCCGACGCCGACGGACACGCCGACAGCGACGCCAACCGATACGCTGACGATCACACCCACACCGACGGATACACCGACGCCGACGGACACGCCGACGCCGACCGATACGGCGACGCCGACGAGTACACCGACGGACACGCCCACGCCGACCAACACGGCAACGGAGACGCCGACACCGACCAACACGGCGACAGCGACGAGCACACCGACGCCAACCAATACGCCGACGATCACACCCACGCCGACGGATACACCGACGCCGACGGACACGCCGACGGCGACGCCCACCGATACGCCGACGATCACGCCCACACCGACCGACACGCTCACGCCGACGCCGACCGATACGCCGACGAATACGCCGACGCCAACCGCCACCCCTACACCCACGTCGGCGCCGTCGGCCAATCCACTCGACCTGTCTCTGGCCCTTAACGGCAGCGTCGGCGGGGTGGCCGCGAATGACGAAGACATCCTCCGGTTTGATGGCGCGACGTGGGCCATGTACTTCGACGGCTCGGCCGTGGGCGTCGGGGGAGTGGACGTAGACGCCTTCTATATCGTCGATGCCGACACCCTCCTGATGTCCTTCGACACTGCCGTCACAGTTAGCGGCCTGCCGTTCGACCATTGGGACATCGCGCGATTCGAGGCTACCTCACTCGGCGCCAACACGGCCGGGACGTTCAGCCTGTACCTCGACGGCAACGACGTCGGGCTGGACACCAACGCCGAGAATGTCGACGCCCTCGAGCTTCTCCCGGATGGCCGGCTGTTGATCTCGACCTCGGGTAACCCCTCAGTGCCGGGCGTCACCGGTGGACGGGATGAAGACCTGCTGGCATTCACACCGACCACGCTGGGCGACACTACCAGCGGCACCTGGGCCATGTACTTCGACGGGTCTGATGTCGAGCTGGCGACCTCCGGCAGTGAGGACGTCGACGGAGTGGCTGTCGCTGCCAACGGCGACATCTACTTGACGACGACTGGCCTCTTCGCCGTCCCCAGTGTCTCGGGTGACGACGAAGACATCTTCGTCTGCACGCCCACTTCGTTGGGGAATGTGACGGCCTGCACCTACTCGCCCACCCTCTACTTCGATGGGAGCACGTGGGGGCTGACAGCGAACGACGTGGACGCCATCAGCCTGCCGTTGGTTCCTACCGGCACTCTCACTCCCACGCCGACGCCGACGAACACACCGACCGCTACGGCTACGCCGACGCAGACACCCACGGCCACGGCGACGGACACGCCCACCCCTGGGCCTTCGCCGACACCCTCCAATACGCCGACGGACACGCCGACGCCGACGCCGACCGATACGCCGACGATCACGCCGACGCCAACCGACACGCCCACGCCCACTAACACGCCGACGCCGACGCCGACGCCGAGTGTCCTGACCTTTACGCCGAGCGACGACGCCTCTGTCTACTCAGGTTCGCCGGACACCAACTTCGGCTCGGCGACCACGCTGGAGGTCGACGGCAGCCCGGTGAAGAATTTCCTGCTCAAGTTTGTGGTCTCCGGCGTCAACGGGCGAACCATCGCCAGCGCCAAGCTGCGCCTGTTTAATGTCGATCCCTCGGCCAACGGAGGAGACTTTCACCGGGTCGCCGACAACACGTGGAGTGAGAGCACGGTCACCTGGAACACGGCGCCGGCGGGTGACGCGGCTATGTTGGCCTCGCTGGGATCGGTGAGTGCCAACACCTGGTACGAAGTGGATGTCACTGCGCTGGTCAGCGGGGATGGCACGTATAGCTTGCGGGTGACCTCCCCCAACACCAACGGCGCCGACTATACCTCGAAGGAAGGGGCGGCCGGATTCGCGCCGCAGTTGATCGTCAGTCTGGACTGAACGCCGACGAGACAGTGAAGTGTGCTCGTGGCGCGGATCTGGAGAATTCAGCAAATTGAGGTGACTCGTGCCGACCCCAGGAGATAGATCATGCTAACCGTTCGCGGGAATAGAAGGCTCTCTGCCTGCAAGCTGCTCCTTGTCGGGGCGCTCTTGCTCGGCTCGTTCGTGACACCGTCAGCCAGCCTGGCTCAAGAGAACCAGGCCAGCTCAAGCACGCTCGCCACGCTGTCCACTCTCGAGGTGCAGGTCGCAGCCAGTTCGGATGATGCCGAACAAAGCGATTCAGGAAGCGTATCGCTTACAAGTAGCGATCTCGAGCTGGTCTTAGATACCAGCGTGCAGACGGTGGGCATGCGCTTCAATGGGGTCACTATTCCGCGAGGCTCAACCATTGTCAATGCCTATGTTCAATTCAAGACAGATGAGGTTTCCTCGGAGGCCACCAACCTGATCATCCAGGGTGAAGACACTGACCATGCAGCCACTTTTGTCGTGTCCAATGGAAACGTTTCAGCCAGACCACGAACAAGCGCCTCAGCCTCCTGGTCGCCCGCGCCCTGGACGACGGCAGGTGCAGCGGGTCCCGACCAGCGGACGCCGGATATCAGTACGGTCATTCAAGAAATAGTGACCCGACCGGGTTGGGCCAGCGACAACTCCTTGGTCCTCATTATCACGGGCAGCGGTAGGCGGGTAGCCGAGGCGTTTGACGGGGACGCAGCCGGAGCCCCCTTGCTGCACGTGGAGTACGATTCAACGGGCAACCGCTTACCCGGGGTGGCGATCAGCGCCCCGGGCAATAGCTGGACATTCAACGCAGGCAACAGTATCACTTTTACCGGCACGGCCAGCGATATCGAGGATGGAGACTTGACGGCGAGCCTGGTCTGGGAATCCGACCTCGACGGTCCCATCGGCAGCGGGGGTTCCTTCTCCCGGTCGGACCTGTCCGTGGGCGTCCACCACGTTACGGCGAGGGTAACGGACAGCGGGGGGCAGACTGCTAGTGATACCGTGACGATCACCGTGTTTGCCAATACGGCGGTACTGGTCGGCGCCGGGGATATCGCGACTGATAAGCAGCGGGATGAAGCGACGGCCGTGTTGCTCGACACACTCCCGGGTACAGTGGTCACCCTGGGGGATAATGCCTACCCGAATGGCACGGCTGAGGAGTTCAGCAACTATTATGAGCCTACCTGGGGCCGCCATAAGGCCCGGACCCGCCCCGCACCGGGCGATAATGATTATAACACCCCAGGCGCCTCAGAATATTACAATTACTTTGGCGCCGCCGCGGGTGACCCGACGAAAGGATATTACAGCTTTGACGTTGGCGCCTGGCACATCGTCGTCCTTAATACTGAATGTTCACAGGTCGGGGGCTGTGGCAGCACTTCTCCCCAGGGCCAGTGGCTTCAAGCCGATCTGGCCGCGAATCCGAGTACATGCACCCTGGCTATTATGCACAAATCCCGGTTCGCCTCAGGCACCACGAGTACAGCCGGGCAGGATTTCTGGTCGCTACTCTACCAGGCCAGGGCCGATGTCGTTTTGGGCGGCCACGCTCATTTCTATGAGCGCTTTGCCCTGCAGGATCCCAATGGAGCGGCGGATCCGGTGAACGGCATTCGAGAGTTTGTGGTGGGCACGGGTGGCGCGAGCCTTCACTCCTTTGGCACAATTGCACCAAACAGTGAGGTCAGAAACAACACGACTTGGGGCGTTCTGAAGCTGACGCTGAATCCAACCAGCTACGACTGGGAGTTCATCCCCATCGCAGGCCAGACGTTCACCGATTCGGGAAGCGCCGCCTGTGTTACAGCGCCCGGAAGCACGCCTACGCCAACGGCGACGGCGACGCCAACTCCGACCGGCACATCGACGAACACGCCGACAGCAACTAACACGGCGACCGCGACGCCGACGCCCACGAACACACCGACCACTACGGCTACGCCTACGCAGACACCTACTGCCACGGCGACGAACACGCCCACCCCTGGGCCTTCACCGACACCGTCCAACACGCCGACCTCCACGCCGACGCTGGTGCCATCCAATACGCCGACCTCTACGCCGACGGCGACCAGCACACCGACGTCAACGAATACGCCGACGCCAACCGCCACCCCTACACCCACGTCGACGCCGTCGTCCAATCCACTCTACCTGTCTTTGGCCAGCAACGGCAGCGTCGGTGGTGTGGCCGCGAATGATGAAGACATCCTCTGGTTTAATGGCGCGACGTGGGCCATGTACTTTGACGGCTCGGACGTGGGCGTCGGGGGAGTGGACGTAGACGCCATCACCATCATCGATGCCGACACCATCCTGATGTCTTTTGACAAGGCTGTCACGATCGGCACGCTGGCGGTGGACGATTTCGACGTTGTGCAATTCGACGCCACCTCGCTTGGAACCATCACTACCGGGAGCTTCAGCCTGTACTTCGACGGCAGCGATGTCGGGTTGGATACCACTAACGAGGACGTAGACGCGCTAGAACTCCTCCCTGACGGCCGGCTGTTGGTCTCGACCATTGGCAACAGCACGGTTCCCGGTGTCAGTGGCGTGGATGAAGACCTGTTGGCCTTCACGCCGACCTCCCTGGGCGACACGACCAGCGGCACCTGGGCCATGTACTTCGACGGGTCTGACGTCGATCTGTCGACCAGCGCTGGCGAGGACGTCGACGGGGTAGACGTCGCCGCCAACGGCGACATCTACCTGACGACGGTGGACCTCTTCGCCGTGCCCGGCATCTCCGGCGCTGACGAAGACGTCTTCGTCTGCACGCCCACCTTGCTGGGAGACGTCACCGCCTGCACGTACTCGCCGGCGCTCTACTTCGATGGGAGCACGTGGGGGCTGGCGGCGAACGACGTGGATGCCATCAACCTGCCGTTGGCTCCTGCCGGCACTCCCGCGCCCACATCGACTCCGACAGGCACACCGACGCCAAACAGTACGCCGACGCCGACGCTCACGAACACAGCTACCTCCACGCCGACGAACACACCGACCGCTACGGCTACGCCTACGCAGACACCCACGGCCACGGCGACGGACACGCCCGCCCCTGGGCCTTCACCGACACCAACCCACACGCCGACGCCGACGAATACACCGACCGCTACGGCTACGCCTACGCAGACACCCACGGCCACGCCGACGGACACGCCCGCCCCCGGGCCTTCGCCGACGCCAACTGACACGCCGACGCCATTCAATACGCCGACGGACACGCCAACGCCGACGCTGACGCCAACTCACACACCTACCTCCACGCCGACGCCGACGAATACACCGACCGCTACGGCTACGCCTACGCAGACACCCACGGCCACGGCGACGGACACGCCAACGCCGACGCCATCCAATACGCCGACAAATACGCCCACGCCGACGCTGACGAACACGCCGACCGCCACGCCGACGCCGACGAACACCCCGCTGCCGTCTACCGGGGCAATCTACTTGTCTCTAGGCAACGGCGGCACCGTGGGCGGCGTGACTGCGCAGGATATAGACATCCTCCGGTTTGATGGCACGAATTGGTTCATGTTCTTCGACGCCTCGGACGTGGGGATATCTACAACTGGGCAGAACCTGGATGCCTTCTACATTGTCGACGCCGACACGATCCTGATGTCCTTTGGGGTGTCAGTCACGCTGGGCACGCTCACGGCGGACCCGGTCGACATCGTACAATTCGATGCCACCTCGCTCGGCGACACGACAGCCGGGAGCTTCAGCCTGTACTTCGACGGCGGCGACGTCGGGCTGGAAGATACGGTTAACGAGAACATTGACGCGCTCGAGCGGCTTCCGGACGGCCGGCTGTTGGTCTCGACCACTGGCAACAGCACGGTGCCCGGCGTCAGCGGCGTGGATGAAGACCTGTTGGCCTTCACGCCGACCTCCCTGGGCGACACGACCAGCGGCGCCTGGGCCATGTACTTCGACGGGTCTGACGTCGAGCTGGCGACCTCCAGCACTGAAGACGTCGACGGGGTGGATGTCGCTGCCAACGGCGACATCTACTTGACGACGACGGGCCTCTTCGCCGTCCCCGGTGTCTCGGGTGACGATGAGGACGTCTTTATCTGCACGCCCACCTCGCTGGGGGACGTCACGGCCTGCACGTATTCGCCGGCACTCTACTTCGATGGCAGCACGTGGGGACTGGACGCCAACGACGTCAGCGCGATTAATCTGCCTTAGGCGCGGATCTGGAGAATTCAGCGGATTGAGGTGACTTGTGCGGGCCCTAGGAGATAGATCATGTTAAACGCTCACCGGAATAGAAGACTCTCTGCCTACACGCTGCTCCTTGTCGGGGCGCTCTTGCTTGGCTCATTCGCGACGAGCTCGGCCACTTTTGCTCAAGTCGACGCTGCCTACTTCCGGCAGGTTCGTGCGATCGAGACCGACGAATTTGGCGCGCCCCATCCGGTCGGCCCGGCTTTCTCGCCGGCTGCCAACGCCTTTCTCGTGTTGGCAGGGCCGCCGGCCGGTCAGGCTGTCGGGCCTCGCTCTAACATTGTGATGATCACGATGCTCGAGGATCCAGCCGGCTCGGTGAGCGTGGCAACCCCCATCCCCGATCCTCTGAACGCGGCCTTCGATGGTCGAGCCAACCGTTTGATGCTATTTAGTCCGGCAGCCAACGACCTGATCGGGATACGGGCAAGGCCCTCCGGCGCCCCCAGTCCTTCTAGCGCAGCAGTCACCCACTACGCGGTTCAGCAGTTTGGCGTTCGACGCGCCCAAGGCATGACTTTCGATCCTGACAGTGGACGCCTGTTTATTCTGGATACGGCCAGGCGCCGGATCGCCCGCATCACGCCGGACGCTCAAGGCGGGTTTGACGGTGAAGCGGCTGCCAGAGATGGCAGAATTGTCTACATTGACCTGAACCCATTAGGGCGTATTCCGCTACGCGGCATCGCCTTTAACCCCAATACGGGCCATGTGTATGTCTTGGGCGCGGCGGACCATAAGCTGTATGAGCTAACCGAGACCGGCCAGGTGGTTTCGACTCGTGACCTTGCTCCGCTCCAGCTCAACGATCCGCAAGGGATGGTCTTCGCGCCGAGCGTCGACTCGACCGACGATCCCTCGATCATGAATCTATACATTGCCGATAGCGGCTTGAGCGCGAGGCAAGGCCAAGCGCCGGCGAACGGCAGCATTGTCGAGGTGTCACTTACCGAAGCTGCCCTCGTGGCTCTGCCGGCAAGCATTCCGGCTTCCCTGGTGCGCACGATCGATACCTCGAAGTGGTCCCCGCCCAGCCCTGACCCGTCCGGTATAGCTTACCGGCCCGCGACGGGCAGGCTGGTGATTGACGACGGCGAAGTCGACGAGATGTCGATCTTCAAGGGAAAAAATGTGTTTGAAGCGACGACGCTGGGAAGCCTGGTCGCCACCTGCGTCACGACGGCCTTCTCGAACGAACCCGTCGGCATGGCGGTGAATCCCAGTAACGGTCGCCTATTCTTTTCCGATGACAATAAGGATAAAGTCTTTGAAGTGAGCCTGGGGAATGATGGGCTATACTGCACGTCGGACGATACGGTCCAGACGATTGATACCCGGACGTATGGCAGTAACGATCCGGAGGGGCTTGCTTTTGGAGGTGGAAAGTTGTTTATCGGCGGTGGCGCCGATGCCGAGGTTTTCGTCGTGTCGCCGGGCGCTAACGGCATCTTCGATGGCGGGCCGCCGGCCGGCGATGATCAGGCGACCCATTTTGATACGAACAGCCTCGGCCAGCCGGATCCCGAGGGCATCGAATTCAACTCGGACACCGGCACACTCTACATCGTGTCTAACGACAGGGATTCGAATATAACCGAGATCACGCAACAAGGCGCTGTCGTCAACGTGTATGATCCGTCGTTTAGCACACACTCAGCAGCCGGCCTGGCCCGCGCTCCGGGCAGCGGGAATCCGTCGGTGTGGAACCTGTACATGGCCGATCGCGGGGTGGATAATAACAGTGACCCCAATGAGAACGACGGCAAGGTGTACGAAGTGTCGCTCGGCCAGCCGGCCGCCACGTCGACACCGACGAACACGCCAACGCGCACAAACACACCGACGCCGACGAATACGTCCACCCCTGGGCCTTCGCCGACGCCATCCAATACGCCCACGCCAACCGCCACCCCTACACCCACGTCGGCGCCGTCGTCCAATCCACTCTACCTGTCTCTGGGCAGCAACGGCAGCGTCGGCGGGGTGAGCGCGAATGACGAAGACATCCTCCGATTTAATGGCGCGACGTGGGCCATGTACTTCGACGGCTCGGACGTGGGCGTCGGGGGAGTGGACGTAAATGCCTTCACCATCATGGATGCCGACACCGTCCTGATGTCCTTCGACAACACCGTCACGGTCAACGGCCTGACGTTCGAGGATTGGGACATCGCGCGATTCGACGCTACCGACCCTACCTCACTCGGCGATATCACCGCCGGGAGCTTCAGCCTGTACTTCGACGGCAACGACGTTGGGCTGGATACCAGCGCCGAGAATGTCGACGCGATCGAACTTCTCTCCGACGGCCGGCTGTTGATCTCGACCACGGGTAACCCCGCGGTGCCCGGCGTCACCAGTGGACGGGATGAAGACCTGCTGGCCTTCACGCCGACCTCGCTGGGCGACGCGACCAGCGGCACCTGGGCCATGTACTTCGACGGATCTGACGTCGAGCTGGCGACCTCCAGTAGTGAGGACGTCGACGGGGTGGATGTCGCGGCCAACGGCGACATCTACTTGACGACGACAGGCCCCTTCGGCGTCGCCGGCGTCTCAGGTGACGACGAAGACATCTTCGTCTGCACGTCCCCCTCGCCGGGGGATGCCACCGCCTGCACGTACTCGCCCACCCTCTACTTCGACGGCAGCGCATGGGGGCTGGCGGCGAACGATGTGGACGCTATTAACCTGCCGGTAGACCTACCGCCCGGGTCCACACCGACGCCCACCAACACGCCGACCGCTACGGCTACGCCGACGCAGACACCCACGGCCACGGCGACGGACACGCCCACCCCTGGGCCTTCGCCGACACCCTCCAATACGCCGACGGACACGCCGACGCCGACGCCATCCAACACGCCGACGGTCACGCCGACACCGACGGTCACGCCGACCCCGACCGATACGCCGACCCCGACGACGGCTCCGAGTGTCCTGACCTTCACGCCGAGCGACGACGCCTCTGTGTACGCCGGTTCACCTTCCAACAACTATGGCTCAGCGACCACGCTGGAGGCCGACAACAGCCCGGTGAAGGATTTCCTTCTCAAGTTTGTGGTCTCCGGCGTCAACGTTCGATCCATTGCCAGTGCCAAACTTCGCCTGTATAATGTCGATCCCTCGGCCAACGGAGGAGACTTTCATCGGGTCGCCGACAACGCGTGGAGTGAGAGCACGGTCACCTGGAACACGGCGCCGGCGGGTGACGCGGGCGTGTTAGCCTCGCTGGGATCGGTGAGTGCCAACACCTGGTACGAAGTGGATGTCACCGCGCTGATCAGCGGGGATGGCACGTATAGTTTGCGGGTGACATCCCCCAACACCAACGGCGCGGACTATACCTCGAAGGAAGGGGCGGGCGGATTTGCGCCGCAGTTGATCGTCAGTGTGAACTAAACGCCGACATGTTCCCAACCGCTCTTTGCGTTCTAGCAGCCTGTCGGAGAGCCTCGTAGCATAGCGCCTTGTGCGCATTCCTGCCCAACGCCCACGAGGGGCTAGGCTACCTCTCCGACAACCTGCTAGTGGCTTGTCATCTCGGCGTTAAGTTGCCGTCCGTTTTCGAGCAAGCGATCAGAGCATCTCGACGAATGGGCGCCGAGGATGATTCGATTATTCATCTTTTCCGCGCTCGCGGTGTTCTTGAGTGGGCTGGCGCTGGGAAGTCTGGTGTCATTGCTTGAGACAGCTCTGGCTCAGACGGCCGACCCGGTCCTGGTCGGGGCAGGCGACATCGCCGCCTGTAGCTATACCCGAGACGAGTCGACTGCACAACTGCTCGACGGCCTGGCGGGCACCGTCGTCACCCTGGGCGACAACGTCTACCCGAACGGTACGCTGACCGAATTCAACGACTGCTACGCGCCAACCTGGGGCCGCCACAAGGCTCGCACCCGCCCCTCGCCGGGTAACCACGACTACAATACCTCCGGCGCGGCCGGCTACTACACTTACTTTGGGGCAGCAGCCTCGCCCCTGGATACCAACTGCACCTCCAACTGCAAGGGCTACTACTCCTACACCTCGGGCGGCTGGCACATCATCGCCCTCAACAGCGAGATCGCCCGCGGCGCTGGCTCGGAGCAGGAGCAGTGGCTGCGGGCGGACCTGGCTGCGAATCCGAGCGTGTGTACCCTGGCGTATTGGCACCGGCCGCGCTTTAGCTCGGGCCAACATGGCAACGACACCGGTGTTCAACCGTTCTGGCAAGCCCTCTACGATTATGGAGCCGACGTGGTGCTGAACGGCCACGACCATACCTACGAGCGGTTTGCGCCGCAGAGTCCGACCGGACAGGCCGAGCCGAGCCGGGGCATTCGCGAGTTTGTCGTGGGCACGGGCGGAGCGAGCTTGTACTCCTTCCCCACCATCCGGCCCAACAGCGAGGTGCGCAACAATACGACATGGGGTGTGCTGAAATTGACCCTTCATCCGACCAGCTACGAGTGGGAGTTCGTCCCGATCGCCGGGCAGAGCTTCACCGATGTGGGCAGCGCCAACTGCGTCAGCGATGGGCCGACGCCCACGCCCACTCACACGCCTACAGCGACTCGCACGCCGACGCCTACGGATACACCGACCGACACACCCACACCGAGCGACACGCCGACGCCAAGTCATACGCCGACGCCCACAGACATACCAACCGACACACCTACACCGAGCGACACACCGACGCCAAGTCATACGCCGACGCCCACGGATACACCGACCGACACACCTACACCGAGCGACACGCCAATGCCTTCGGACACGCCGACTCCGAGCGACACACCGACGCCAAGTCATACGCCGACGCCTACGGATACACCGACCGACACACTTACACCGAGCGATACGCCAACGCCTTCGGACACGCCGACTCCGAGCGACACGCCGACACCGACGGACACCCCTACTCCAACGCCGACGGATACGCCGACGCCAACAGATACATCCACGCCTACTTCGACCTTTACACCAACACCGACTGACACACCGATACCAACAGCAACCTATACCCGGACGCCCACAGCTACGCATACCCCGATGCCGACCAGCACGCCAACGACCACACTTACCTCACGATACTGGACCTACGCGCCTCTCATTCTACACAACCGGGCCACCAATACTCCATCTCCGACACCGACCGACACCGCAACGTCGACCAGCACACCGACCAATACGCCGACGCCCACCTACACGCCGACGAATACGCCCACGCCAACCCATACACCCAGACCCACGCTCACCCCAACGCCGTCGAACCTGTCGCTTTACCTGTCTCCGGGCAGCAACGGTAGCATCGGCGGTGTGGCCGCGAATGAGGAAGACATCCTTATGAGGCCGTCTTACCGTCGCCCGAGCCTGCCGGCGATGACGAATCCGGCCAGCGTCGCCGCCAGCGCCAGCAGCATCGGCCCGATCCAGATGGGCACGCCGTTTGAAGTTGAAGCGATGCGCGTCGGTGCGACGGTTGGAAGACTGCGCGTCGGTTTCGGCGCGGGCGTGATCTGCGCGACGGCCTGTGGCGAAAACGTCGGCGTGAAGGTGAGGGTCGGGGATGGGGACGACGTGGGCGTGTCGGTCGGTGTCGATGTCGGAGTATGGGTGTCGGTTGGTGTGGGGGTGGAGGTATCGGTCGGCGTTGGCGTGTCACTCGGCGTGGGGGTGGGGGTCGGTGTAGCGGTTCGAGTGGGCGTCGGTGTGGGGATAAGCTCCTGGCCGCTGCGGTACGCGTTTGCCAAATCGCGCGTGAGATTCAGATAATAATCGCCGTACGACACGCTCGGCTCGATCTGCGTCCCTTCCACCCACTCGTTGAATGAAGTGATAATCGCCCAGTCTGCGCCGGAGGTCGCCGCGCCGTTGAACGACTGGCGGTAATACTCGCCGTCGGCGCGTGGGCGGAAGTAAGCCCCGGATCGACCCGTGCGCGTATCGTCCCAGCCGGGCATCGCCGTGCTAACCCAATACTTGAACGCGCCGAGGCTCGCCGCCTTGGAGCGCACTTTGTCGCCCCACGAGTTGAGCGTCGCCTGCGGGTTGGCCGACCAGGCGATGCTGTACAGGTGCAGCCCGTCGAACACGCGCAGGTAATCCGTGTTGGTACCCTCGGCGATCCAGATCGAGGCGCGGTTCGGATCGACCGCGTCGCGGATCGCCTGCCAGTCCTCGACGCCGAAGCGCGTGTTGTACCAGAAGAAGATCACCGGCTTGCCGCCGACCTTGAGGTAAGCCGGATGTTGTGCGTGTGTCGCGAGCAGCGTCGCCAGTGCCTCCTGCACGTCGTCGCGCGTGGCGAAGAACGGGCTTCCCGTTTCGACATCGACGGCAGCGCGCATTCCACCCTGCGCCGCGATGTCGAGCAGCGCCCGGAAGTTCGATTCGGTCTGGTTGCTCGCGCCGCCGTTCGGCCCGTACCATGACTGCACGAGCGCGTCGATGCCCGCCGATTTGGCCTGCCCGACGTGCCGCCCGATCGTAGCCCGGTCGCTCGACGAATACGGCTCGATCGGCTGGTCGCTCGTCTTGCCCGGGCCAAAGGAATCTGTCGAGTACCAGGCGTAGTAGAAGGCGACGACAAGGCGCTCGCCTTGGGCGTGGGCCGAGGGCGATAGTGTTGCCAGAATCAGAAGCGCGATGAGCGCGAGCCGGGGTTTCATCGGGCGCGATTATAGCACCTCTGGATTGACGGTCTCCGATATACGTTTTACGGGTGGAACTCATTACCCGCAGGTCGTTGGCTCGAACCGCATCCTGCATCTGGCTATGCCAAATGGATCGAGTATGATATGATGTATTCGGCCAACATCGACGCGGAGGAGAGAGTGAACGGCTGGTTCCAGCGGGGGCGGGACAAGGCGCATGTCACTCCCGGCGAGCAAGCTTCGCCTTCCGCCACTGCGACCGCTTCTGGTCGCACGCCCGCGCCTGATCGAGCGCCTCAACGATGGATTGCGTCTCGGGCAGCGGCTCACGCTCCTCTCTGCCCCGGCCGGCTGCGGCAAGACCACGCTCATCAGCGATTGGGCGCATCGGAGCCAGATACCGATCGCGTGGCTCTCGCTGGACGAAGCCGATAACGTCCCTTCACGTTTTATGACCTACTGCGTCGCCGCGCTTACGGCACTCGTGCCTGGCGCAGACGGGCCGTCGCTGGACATGCCGGCGATCGGCGACGCACGGTATCTCGAAGCCAGCCTGACCGCACCGCTCAACGACCTCGCTTCTGCATCACAGCCCGTCGCTCTCGTTCTGGACGATTACCACCTGATCGATTCCAGGCCCGTGCATGATGCAGTGACCTATCTGCTCGATCACCTTCCGCCTGGCGCGCATGTGATGATTGCCACCCGCGTCGATCCGCCCCTGCCGCTGTCACGGCTGCGCGGCCGGGGTCAACTGAACGAAGTGCGAGCCGCCGATCTGCGATTCACGCAGGACGAAGCGGCTGCCTTTCTCAACGAAGTGATGGGTCTGGGAATCACCCTGGAAGACATCATCGCGCTCGAGGAGCGCACAGAAGGCTGGATCGCTGGCCTGCAAATGGCGGCCCTGTCGATGCGGGGCCGTGGCGACACGTCGACATTCATTCGCGCCTTCGCGGGCAGTAATCGCTTCGTGCTGGACTATCTCGTCGATGAAGTCCTCGAACGACAATCGTCGATAACTCAGCAGTTCCTGCTCAAGACATCCATCCTCGATCGGCTAGTTGCCCCCCTGTGTGACGCCGTCATGAATCGCTCTGACAGCCGGGAATTCCTGAGCCGGCTCGATCGAGACAACCTGTTCCTGATTCCGCTGGACGATGACCGGCACTGGTATCGCTATCACCATCTCTTCGCCGATCTGCTGCACTCGCGCTTGAAGCAAGACTTCGCCGCGGAGTTGCCCGCGCTGCATCGCCGGGCAAGTGAATGGTGCGAGGTCAACGGATTCCTGCCAGAGGCGATTGTTCACCGCCTGGCCTCTGACGATATCGAGCGCGTGGCTCGTCTGATCGAGGGCTACGCGCTGAACATCATGGATCTGAGCGAGACCACGACCCTGCTGAACTGGTTGAACTCACTGCCGGAAGAAACACGCCGTTCGCGCCCTTGGTTGAGTGTGGCCGGCGCCTGGGCGTTGGCCTATCTTGGCAGAGTGAAAGACGTAGAGTCGGCACTTCAGGAGGCGGAACGCGCCAGCGAAAAATCCACGCCTCGCATTCTGGGCTACATCGCGGCCATTCGCACGCTGCTGGCTGAACTGAAGGATGATGCCGCCGGGGGCATCGCCCAAGCCCGAGTGGCGCTTGACCTGCTGCCGATGAATGAGCCGAAGCCTCGCGCTTTCGTGTCCTATCACCTAGCCAACTTGCTGTCGTGGCGCGGCGAAACGAAACCGGCCATACAGGCGTTGGAAGATGCGTCTGCGCTGAGCCTCGCCGCTGGTGATAATTCGATGTCGGTGACGGCACAGTGTGAAATCGCCAGCATCCTGCGAAGTCAGGGAAGACTCAAGGAGGCTGCCGATCGATTCCAGCGCGCGCTGCGAATGGCAGAGGCACATGGACCCGCCGGGAGAACGCAACCGCTGGCCGTCGGTTTTGCCCGTTCGCAAATGAGCTTGCTGTATCTCGAATGGAACGATCTGCCGGCGGCTCTGGAATATGCCCAAGAAGGCATTCGGACGTGCAGGCAATGGGGTTATTCCGATTACGTGTACAACGCGCTCGTATTTCTCTCCCGTGCGCTCTGCGCTGTAGGCGATGCAGACGGCGCGCTGAAGGCCGTTCGAGAGGCTCGGCAGGCTTTCGCAGCGGACTCCGTCAGCACCCTCACTCGCGCTGACGCGCAAGAGGCCCTCATCTATTTGGCGCAGGGAGATCTGAAGAAGGCATCCAAATGGACACGACACTGCGGACTCAGTGCAGACGACGTCCTCAATTATGACCGGCGGATCGAATACCTCAGTTTTGCCAGGATTCTGATTGCCGAGAACCGGCCGGATGAGGCGCTGAGAGTGCTGAACGGTCTGCTGGACATCGTCAACGTGGTAGGAGCAGAATCACTGACGATTGGAATTAACGTGCAGCAAGCGCTTGCCCTGCGAGCACAGGGAAAGATGGATCAGGCAGTGTCTACGTTAGGGCGAGCCTTGGCGCTCGCCGAGCCGGAAGGTTACGTGCGCACGTTCATCGAACAGGGCGCGGCGATGGGCGACTTGCTGCGGCAGGCCGCCGCGCGCGGTATCGCCGTGGAATACGTGGCCCGCTTGCTCGCCGCACTGAAAGATGAGCCGGGTCACAATACACATTCTCTTCGACCTTCAACCTTCATCCCTCATCCTTTGATTGAGCCGCTCAGCGAACGGGAAATGGAAGTGCTGCGACTTCTCGCGACTGGCGTGTCCAATCAGGAGATGGCGCAAACACTGGTCATCGCGACGGGCACCGTCAAGAAGCATCTGAAGAACATCTACGGCAAGCTCGACGCGCACACTCGCACCGAGGCCGTCGCGCGGGCCACCGAACTGGGGTTATTGGCAAGGTAACCGCATGGGCGCTCTACTGCTGGTGACGAAGTTGCGCATTCCGCCGGTGCGACCCAACTCGGTACCGCGCCCGCGCCTGATCGAGCGGCTGAATGCCGGATTTGCGCGCAAATTGATCCTGGTTTCTGCGCCACCCGGATTCGGCAAAACCACATTGCTGGCCGAGTGGATTCATGCCCTCACCCCCGGCCCCTCTCCCGCTCTGCAGGAGAGGGGTGTAGAGGCGAGGGCCGCCTGGCTCTCGCTCGACGAAGGCGACAACGACCTGGCGCGCTTCCTGACCTATCTCGTCGCTGCCGCGCAGACGATGGAGTCAGGTATCGGCGAGACGATTCTGACCCTGCTCCAGTCGCCCGAGCCGCTTCAGGTCGAGGTGCTGTTGAGCACGTTGATCAACGATCTGGCGGTGTTGACCGTCCCTTGCCTGCTGGTGCTGGACGACTACCATCTGATCCAGACGCCCGCCATTCACCGCGTGGTCGCCTTCCTGCTGGAACATCTGCCGCCGCAACTGCATGTGGTGATCGCCACGCGCGCCGATCCGCCGCTGCCGCTGTCCCGGCTGCGCGCGCGCGATCAAATGATCGAGCTGCGCCTGTCCGATCTGCGCTTCACGCCTGAAGAAGCCGAGGCGTTTCTGAATCAGGCCATGCGTCTGGGTATCTCGAGCGGCGATGCTGCCGTTCTGGCTGCGCGCACCGAGGGTTGGATCACAGGCTTGCAGATGGCGGCGCTCTCGATGCGGAATAAGGCGGATAAGACTCGCTTGATCGCCACTTTCTCCGGCAGCCACGCCTACATCGCCGACTATCTCACCGACGAAGTCCTCGACCAGCAGCCCGAGCTGCTCAAGACCTTTCTGCTGCAAACCTCGATTCTGGATCGACTGACTGGGCCGCTGTGCAACGCTGTCACCGGCCGCACGGACGGTCAAGGCACGCTCGAGCACCTGACCGAAGCGAATCTGTTCCTCGTCCCGCTGGACGATGAGCGATGCTGGTACCGCTATCACCGGCTGTTTGCCGATCTGCTGCGCAAGCGCCTGCAGCAGACACAGCCCGATGGCCTGCCTGACCTGCATCGTCGCGCCGGTGTGTGGCACGAGCGGAACGGATTCGCGGCAGAAGCGATCGATCACGCGCTGGCCGCCGGGGACTTCGACCAGGCTGCTGACCTGGCTGAGCGGTCGGCAGCAACGTTCTGGCAGCGCGGCGAGTTCGCCACATACCAAAAGATGCTGGAGTCTATTCCGCAGGACGTGATACACACACGCGCTCGCCTGTGTGTGTATCATGCGGCGCTGCTGCTGCTCGGCGCCAAGTCGCTTGCGACCGTCGAGTCGTTGCTGCAAGTTGCGACCGACCTCGGCCCAACGGACGAGTTGCGCGGTGAGATCGCCACGCTGCGCGCAGGCCTGGACATGTTCAAGGGTGACGTTTCACATGGCATCCGGCTGTGTGAGCAGGCGCTTACTCTGCTGCCGGCTGACAACTGGCTGCGTGGGCTGGCCGTTCGCACCTTGAGCGTGTTGTATCTGCTGAAAGGCGACGTGGCCACGGCCGATCGACTTCTGGAAGAGAACATCAGGGCGAGTCAGCAAGCAGGCGATGTGATTGGCCTATCCGCATCCCTGCGCCGCCTGAGTTCGTTGTGCATGCTGCGGGGCCAGCTTCACCGAGCGCGCGAGTTCTACCAGCGCTCATTCGACGTGTGTGCCGAGACTCCCGGACGGCCATGGTCGGTCGCCGGCCGATCGCTGGTCCACCTGGGCAGCTGGCGTATGAGTGGAATGATTTGACTGCATCCGCGCGTTATCTGTCCCAGGCATTGGATTGGCTGACGAAGGCGATACCTGGCTGGAGGCTGCACGGCCACCTCGTTCTGGCGCATATGAAGCAGGCGCAGGGCGATGGCGACGGCGCGCGGCAAGCCATGGAGACCGCCCGGCAGTTGGCGATCGAATCGGACACCGAACTGGACGATGTGCTGGTCGAAGCACATACAGCTCGCCTCTCGCTGGCGCAGGGGGACCTCGGCGCTGCCCTGCGCTGGGCACAGGCGCGCCGCGCGAGTGCGGTGTCGGCTGCGGGCAGTCCCGCGAAGGATGCCGAAGCCCTGATCCGATCCGAGCTCATGATAGAGATCGAACGGGCCATGCTCGCCCGTGTCTATGTTGCCAACGACCAGGCGGGTGAGGCGCTTACCATCCTGAAGCCCCTGCTCGAAGCCGCCGCTCAGGCCAGGACGCTGGGTCTATTGAAAACCTGAGGGTTGGCCAACCCTCAGGTTGTGCTACTCCTCCACCATACTTCGGTGTGACCACAACTATCCCTCGACCATACTTCGGTATGGTCACAACTATTCCTGTCCGGTAGTATAGTCAAACTGTGTTCGGACCACGATGGACATTCAGCGAAAGGGGTGCGCGGCATGGCCGAGGAAGCCTGTGTCTATCAGATCAGCGTGGAGGGCCGGCTCGATGCGAGCTGGTCGGCGTGGTTCAACGGACTGACGATGACCTGCGAAGCAGAGCGCGGCGGCCAGCCGATCACGATACTGACCGGCCCGATTGCCGATCAGTCGGCCCTGCGCGGCACCCTCAATCGGATCTGGGATTTGAACCTGATCGTCGTTTCTGTTGAAAGGCTGGATCGTTAACGACAAAGGCGCGAAGATACCGAGCGTTGGAGGTCTGTCGCAAGGAGGTACGCGATGTCACCGGAATACGTATTGACTCTGTCTGATCCGCGCGCGACGCTGGACGTCGTCAGCGGCAAAGGGGCTTCGCTGGCCCGACTCGCCAACGCGGGCTTGCCCGTGCCCGACGGCTTTCACGTGACGACCGAGGCGTATCGACGCTTCGTCGCCGAGAACGACTTGCAGGCCAACATTCTGGCAGCGTTGACACAGGTTGATCTCGCGCGACCTTCTACGCTGGAAGCGGCGCGGCACACGATCCACGAGTTGTTCTCGCTCGCGTCGATGCCGCAAGATGTGGCCGGAGCGATCGCGCAAGCCTATGCCGCGCTGCCGGGGCACGATCCCGCAGTGGCGGTGCGTTCGTCGGCCACCGCCGAAGACCTGCCCGATCTCTCTTTCGCCGGGCAGCAGGAAACCTTCCTCAACGTGCATGGCGTCGAGGCGGTGCGGGATGCCGTCAGCGGACGACATCTTCTGCCTGGAGAAAGACGAAATCGATGTGTGTGTGGCGAACCTGGAACGCGGCGCGGCGCCTGGCGATTTGTCCGGCCGTGTGAAAGAACGCAAGGCTTTCTTGAAGAAGGCCGGGCAAGCCACGCCACCGCCCGTGATGCCGATGAAGAAGAGGATCATGGGGGTCAAGACCGAGGTCTTCGTCGCCGCGACTGGCGAATCGCAAACGGGGAACACGCTCAAAGGCGTGGCCACCAGCGCCGGCAAAGTCACCGCGCCGGCCCGCGTGTTGCGCGGCCCCGAGGACTTCGATCAGATGAGGCCGGGGGATGTGCTGGTAGCCGGCACCACCACACCCGCCTGGGCGCCGCTCTTCGCCATGGCCTCGGCGGTCGTCACCGACATCGGCGGGCCGCTCAGTCACGGCTCGATCGTCGCGCGCGAGTATGGCATCCCGGCCGTGATGGGCACGGGCGTGGCGACCAAACGCATTCAGAGCGGGCAGAGGATCACGGTCGATGGAAGCGCGGGGACGGTCACCTTGAATGCGTAGAGCGTGAAACGTGAAGCGTAAAGCGTAATGGCCTCACGTTTTACGCTTTACGTTTTAGTTGGGAGCCGTTACCCATGTTCGCCAGGAATCGCAATCTCCTGATTCTCTCCTTTATCCTGATCGTCGTGATGCTGGGCTTCGGGATGGTGATTCCGATTTTCCCGTTCTACATCGATCGGCTGGGCGCGGGCGGCAGCGCGCTCGGCCTGCTCGTCGCTACCGCCGCGCTGACCGAGTTCATCTTCGGGCCGGCATGGGGCAGTGTGTCAGATCGGACAGGTCGCAAGCCGATCCTGATAGTCGGCGTTATAGGCTACGGCCTGTCCCTGCTGCTGTTTGGACTTTCGACTCAACTGTGGATGTTGTTCGCTGCCCGCGCGTTATCGGGGGTGCTGTCCTCGGCAACCATGTCTACGGCGATGGCCTACATCGGCGGCAGCACGTCGCAGAAAGAACGCGGCGGCGGGATGGGCGCTCTCGGCGCAGCGGCGGGATTGGGTGTCATTCTTGGGCCGGGGATCGGCGGCTGGCTGGCCGGCGATTCGCTCTCGACGCCGTTCTTCATCGGCGCGGGATTGTCGCTGGTGTCGGTGTTGATGATCGGATTGCTTCTGCCCGAAACGCTTCCACGCGAGGCGCGCGCTCCGACCAGAAGCAAGATCAGGTTGTGATGAACTTCGGCGAACTGCGGCGGGCGCTGGCCACAGGCAGCCCGATTCGCTTCCTGCTGTTCCTTGCTTTTCTGGGCACGTTCGGGACAGCCAACTTCGAAGCGATTTTCGGGTTGTTCATGCTGGAGCGACACGGCTATGGCCCGGAGCAGGTGGTCGGTATCCTGACCCTCGTCGGCATTGTCGCCGTGATCGGCCGAGGCGTGCTCACCGGCTGGCTGACCCAGTGGTGGGGCGAGGCAGTGGTCATCAAGGCGTCGCAGCTGGCCGGCGCGGCCGGGTTCGTGCTGCTGTTGCTCGCGGACACTTACGTAACGGTGCTGCTCACTACCGGGTTGTTTGTGTTGATCACGACCTTTCTGCGCCCGGCGATCCACTCGCTGACTTCGCAGCGCGCGATGATCGGTCAAGGCGCGGCGATGGGCCTGAGCAGCTCGTTCGTCAGTCTGGGCCGCGTCGCCGGACCCATCTGGGCCGGGGTGATATTCGACCTCAATCCGAACTATCCTTACATCTGCGGCGCGGCCATCCTGTTGCTCGGATTCGTATTGAGCGCGATCTGGATCGTGCGGGATCAAGAAGTTGCCGCCCCCGAATACCCCCTGTCGAATACCCCTTTCGGGGACTGACAGAAACCGCCGCTGCCCATAAACTGGAACCAGACTGCTTCGGTGGCTTTCGTGCCGGCGCATGATGGGCGCGTGTCACACTCTCTCGCTCAAAGGAAACGCAACGTATGGCCAAACGACCGAGTTTGTCAGAACCTGCTGCGTATCGGATGCGCGTGAAGGGTGTGCTGGATGCGCGCTGGGCCGAGCAGTTCGAGGGCATGACGCTGATCGCAGATCAGGGTGACACGATCTTCTCCGGCGTCGTCGCCGATCAACCGGCTCTGCACAGTCTGCTGGTCAAGATCCGCGACCTCGGTCTGGTGCTGATCTCGGTTAATCGCATCGACGCCGATTCTGAAGAAACCTGAACTATTGAACCATATGATCGAACAAGGCGCTCTCCAGACGGTATACATCTTCTTCGCGTTCGCCGTCCAGATCCTCCTTATCGCCGACTTCGCTGCGCGTGTCTGGAAGCCTGCTCTCGAACTACGCTGGGGCGGGCTGATTTACACGCTCGTCGGCATAGCGGGGTCGCTTCTGGGCGTTCTGCTCGTGGTCAACCGGCAGCCCTGGTACCTCGCAGCTGGGCCACTGCTTCTGGCGATCTGGGCGACCCTGGGGTACGCCGTCGACATCTGGCGGCCGGTGAATTGGCGCAACCCGCCCCACTGGCGAATCTTCATCCCTTACGTCAGCTTGTACGTAACGGCGTTGCTGACCATTCGAAGAGGTACGGCGGGGCAAGGCCAGCCTGGAAGATGTATTCCTGACGTTGATGGAGGAAGAAAAATGATGCACGACATCTCGACGATGTTTTGGAAGGAACGCAAAGGGCTGCTGATGCAGGGCGGCAGCCGCTGGCGGGCGGTGGTGACCGTGTTGATCATGGTGGTCATGATCGGCGTGTTCTTCCCGCTGCAGATGGGTCGCGACTGGCTGGATACCGGCTGGTCGTTGCTGGCCGCCTTCCTGTTCCCGCTGATTCTGGTCGGCATCACCATCCCGGAATCCTTCGCCGGCGAGCGCGAGCGGCACACCTTGTCGACGCTGCTGGCCAGCCGCCTGCCCGATCGCGCTATCTTCTTCGGCAAGCTGGGGCTGGCTATCGGCTACGGCTGGCTCTCGACACTGTTGATTCTCCTGGTCAGTGCGGTGGTCGTCAACGTCCTGTTCTGGGAAGGCCGGGTCGTGTTCTACGCGCCGGGCGTCATCCTGGCCGACGTCGCCACCAGCTTCCTGATGGCGTGCCTGGCGGCCAGCCTGGGCGTGCTGATCTCGCTGCGCTCGGCGACGGCGCAGGGCGCGCAGCAGGCGCTGATGTTCCTGCTGTTGATCCCGCTCATGGCCTTGCAGCTAATCCCGATCGTGCTGCTGAGCCTGGTGCCGAACGGACGGGAGATCTTCCGGCAGTTAATCGAAGAGACCGATTTTGGAACACTGATGCTGGTCGTGGTCGCCGTGTTGGTGGTGATCAACGTCGGGTTGCTCCTGGCGGCCATTGCACGCTTCAAGCGGGCGAGGTTGATTCTGAGTTGAGGGCTGATTCAGGGTGAGGGTGCGTGGTACGTTGTGCGCCCTCACTCCAGGAATGGGAAGGCACGACGAATGAAAAGTATTCTCGTCCTGTCGTTGTGCATCATCGCGCTGTTGTTCGCGTTCTTGCCGGTCGCCCATGCACAGCGCGAAGCGCCGCGTTTCGAGCCATCGGACTGCCCGATTGACGTGCCCGACGATCCACCTATCGACTGCGGCTATCTGATCGTTCCAGAAGACTACGATGATTCCGAAGGCACCACCATCCGGCTGCCCGTCATCATCATCCACAGCCGCAGCGAGAACCCCGCCCCCGATCCGCTGCTGTACACAGCGGGCGGCCCCGGATACAGCTCGCTCAGTTCGGTGTGGGGATTCGCCGGATCGCCTTTTGTGGATGCTCGCGACGTCGTCATTCTCGAACAGCGCGGCAATCTGTATGCCGAGCCGAGTCTTGATTGTGACCTGACCGTCTTGCGGGAAGAGACTGAGGGGAAGACTCCCTGCCTCGACAGTCTGCGGGCGCGGGGTATCGATCCCACATACTACACCACCGCCTCTATCGTCGCCGACATCGATGCGCTGCGCCGCGTCCTGGATTACGACAAATGGAATCTGTACGGGGTATCGTATAGCACGCGACTCATGCTCCTGAGCATGTCTCTCCACTCGCAAGGCATCCGCAGCGTCATGCTGCAGTCGGTGAGTCCGCCAACCGAAACCCCTTACGCGCACGACCCGGAACATGCCGCACGGGCACTGCACGTGATGTTCGATGACTGCCTGGCCAACCCGGCCTGCGCGCAAGCGTACCCCGACCTGGAATCCCAACTCTACACACTCGTCAGGCGTTTGAACGCGGATCCGGTCGCGGTTGAGTTTGTCGGTCGCGATACTGGCGAGTCAGTCAGTGTACCTGTGGATGGCCGCACGTTGCTGGGCTGGATGGTCACTGATGCATTCTACGAACCGGCCTACCCGCCGTACAAGACCGCCTATCTGCCGCTGCTGATCGATCAGGTTGAGCGGGGCAACACCGATCTGTTGTACGCCTGGAGATAAGAGAGGAAGTGTCTCGCTGGGCCGAGTCGCCCTTTGCCTGGGGGCTGTACTTCGCCGTGAATTGCCAGGATGACGCTCCGCTCGTAACGCCTGAGCGCATGGCATCCCAGTCCGAAGCCTATCCTGAGCTGGACGGCTACCTCAGGCATGCAGACGAGCTGGCGATCTGCGCCGCCTGGGACCTGCCGGCAGCTCCGCCGCTGGTCGCCGGGCCGATTGAGAGCGACATCCCGACCCTGATCCTGGCCGGGGCGTACGACCCGATCACGCCGCCCGAATGGAGCCAGTCCGTCGCCGAGAACCTGAGCCACAGCTACTATTTCGAGTTCCCGGCTGCCGGCCACAATGTCGGGGGCGACAATCCGTGCATGGATAGCATCATCGCCGATTTTTTGAACGACCCTGGTTCCACGCCGGGCGCAACCTGCCTGAGCGACGCGCGCAGGCCGGAGTTCGTGCTTCCACAGGACATCTACATCGCGCCTGGCGTCTACCACATCATCCATGACATTGAATTCAGTGGTCCGCGCGGCGAGCCGTGGTTGGAAGCGGCGGCTATGGTCGCCCTGCTGATATTCCTGGCGGAGATCGGCTTCGTGCTAATCACTGGCATCGCGCGGCGCGTACGCCCTCGGAAGGGCCAGGCCGCGCCTGACCCGATTGCGCGAATCGCGCACCCGTTGGCCGGGCTTATTGCCGTGCTCAACTCCATCAGCCCGTTTGTGGTGACGGATATCAACAACTACTTCCTGAGCACCGATCCACTGGTGTTGCGCTTTGGACTCTCGACTGCCTATCCGCCTGTGCTTCACCTGGCGATCCTCGTGCTCGCAGGGACCGTCTTGACAGTCGGACTGGTGATCATCACACCGCTGGCCTGGGTGCGCCGCTACTGGTCCATTCCAAGCCGAGTTCTCTTCTCACTGGTGACGCTTGCCGCGTTATTCTTTGTCGCGCTGATGGCGCACTGGGACCTACTCGGCCTGCTTTTCTGAGATCAGTATGTTGAACCGATCGAGAGGGGTGTAAGTGTAATAGCTGAATCAACAGAAGGTTATGCGCCGCACGACCTGTTCGACGACGGAGAATACGCCTGGCTCGCAGATCAGGACAGCGGACTCGTCATCCTCGAATACACCGAAGAGGTGCAGGAATGAGCGTGCAAGATCAGCACACACAGTCGCTACAGGAAGAGCAGGCCATCTACGACGAGTTCGTCAGAGCTCACCCCAAATCGCGCCTGGAATATAAGGGACAACCGCTCGAATACGTCGCTTGCGGGCATGGTTCGCACACCATGCTCATCCCGCCGCACATCTCCAGTCTGTTCCCGTCGGAGATGGGCTACCGCCATATCCTGGGTTTCGAGAGCCAGTTCAGGATCATTGCGCCATCGCTGATCGAATCGGATAGCCTGGATGAAATCGCCGCCTCGTTGCTGTGTGTCATGAAGAAAGAAGGGACTGGCCCGGTGATCCTGTTTGGACAGTCCGGTTCGGGCATCACCGCCCAGGTGTTTTTCCGGCGTTATTCGCGGCATGTCGCTGGAATGGTGTTGATCAACACGGTGGCGCCAGGCCATCCTGCCCCGAGGACGCCCCTGTTCACCCTGTTCAAGCTGCTGCCGACGGCCTTGCTGAAGGTCATCTTCAAAAAGGAACTCATGAAGCCGCTCGACTCAGCTAGCCTTCCTCCCGAACTGGCAGCCAAGGTTCAAATGAGCCGGGCGCTCCTGAACGAATGCTTCGAGGCGCGTTTCTCAAAAAGGAGGCTGGCGATCGAGATGCGGAATGCCCTGAAGTTCAACGCCGAGGGGTTTGTCGACCCTAAACTGCTCAAGGATTGGCAAGGCCGCGTCCTCATCGTCACGTCCGAAGACGACGCGGGATTCGCAGACAGCAGGCTGTTGAGCGAGAAACTGCCCAACGCGAGTCTCCTGGTGCTCGAAAAGGGGTATGGACACCTGGCTCCAGCGATGAAATCGCAGGAAGTGCGCTCGGCCATCGATCGCTTGATGAGCAGCTTGAGCCAGTGACCCAATGAGGTTGAGCGCCTTTCGCGTTGCCCGGTTGGGCGGATCGACTTGTGGAAGCATCGGCACACAAGCGAGGACAAGCGATGCATATCACGATGGTTGCCATTGGCTCACTCGGAGACGTGCAGCCCTATATTGCGTTGGGCCTGGGACTCAAGCGAGCAGGCTATCAAGTGCGGATCGCCGCATTCGGCGTTTTTGATCAACTTGTGCGCAAACACGGATTGGAATTTGCGGCCATCGAAGGCGATCCGCGCCAGACGATGCAGCAGCAAATGGGACAGGCGTGGTTGGAGTCGGGCAGGAACCCGGTGGCCTTTATGCGCGGGCTGCAGCGCTTGATCAACCAGGCTGCAGAGAAATCGCTGGTCGATACGTTTGAAGCCTGCCGGGGCACAGACGCGATCGTCTATTCGATGTTGGGCGCTGGCGGCTATCACGTGGCCGAGAAGTTAGGCGTGCCGAGCCTGTTCGCGCTTCTGCAACCGTTCTCGCGCACGCGGGAGTTTCCCTCTATTGCGATGCCCGCCTTGCCGTTGGGCGGCGGCTACAACCGCTTGACGCACCTGGCAAGCGAGCAGTTGATCTGGCAAATGGGCCGTGTGACGATCAACCGCTGGCGACGAGAGGTGCTGAAGCTCAGCCCCGTGCCGTTCGGCGGGCTATTCCGTTCCCTCTGCGCTAAACGCGAGCCTTTCATCTACGGCTTCAGCCAGTTTGTCGTGCCGCGCCCGCACGATTGGCCCGACTGGCATCACATCACCGGCTACTGGTTCCTGGACGGCGCGTTCGATTGGTCGCCGCCGGCCGGCCTGGTCGATTTTATCACCAGCGGGCCGAAACCCATCTACGTCGGCTTTGGCAGCATGAGCGGGCGCACCGCCCAGCAACTGGCTGGCCTGAGCATCGAAGCGGTGACGCTGGCCAAGCAGCGGGCAGTCCTGCTGGGCGGCTGGGCGCAGGTGCACCAACGCAATCCGCCTGATCACATCTATGCGATTGAGTCTGCGCCGCACGAGTGGCTCTTCCCCCGCATGGCTGCGGTCGTGCATCATGGCGGCGCAGGGACGACGGCGGCAGGGCTGCGGGCTGGCGTGCCTTCCGTGATTACGCCTTTCTTCGCCGACCAGCCGTATTGGGGTCGGCGCGTTCACGCTCTGGGCGTCGGTCCGAAGCCCATCTCTCGCAAGGCGTTGACGGCGCAACGTTTGGCGGAGGCCATCACACAAGCAGTTACCGACCAGGCGATGCTACGCCGGGCTGCCGCGCTGGGCGAAAAGATTCGGGCGGAGGATGGAGTCGGTACTGCGGTGGCGATCATCACGCAGTATCTGAGCGGAAAAGGAGTTCAGTAATGCCCAGCATCAGAAGTCGCATTCTCTATTGGCTGCTCAAGGTTCAAAGGCCGCCGTTTGATCCAAACAAGTCTGTGCAGCAACAAAGGTCTTTGCTGGAGAATCAGGGCAAACGCGCACCCATGCCGCGCAACGTGGATGTACAACCGATCGCGATGGGAGACCTGCCTGCCGAGTGGCTTTGTCCGGTCGGCATGAATGACAATCGGGCGGTGCTGTATCTGCATGGCGGCGGCTACACGATGGGATCGCGCCGTACTCATCGCGCTCTGGGCGCGCGCATTGCCATCGCCAGCCAGGCGCCTGTCCTGGTCATTGATTATCGCCGCTGCTCATTCAGATGGGCGATCGTGAAGTCCTGTTGAGCGACTCAGTTCGATTGGCGAAGCGGGCGCGCCAGGCCGGCGTCGACGCGACGCTGGAAGTCTGGGATGGCATGTGGCATGAGTGGCAGGCCTTCGCCGGATATGTGCCGGAAGCCCAACAAGCGATCGATCGAGTCGGTGCTTTCATCGGCAAACATCTGGCTTGATGGACTGATACGCTTCAGTGGTAACAACGGGAAACGGAGGCCATACACATGTCTAGACTGCAACGCCCGCGCAGATTTCTGTGGAAGTTGATCGGACTTCCGTCTCGACTGCTCTACGGGCTGGGCCTCGGCCCGCTCATTGGCCGTTGGGTACTGCTGTTGATCACCGCCGGGCGAAAGTCGGGTCAGCCGCGCACGACACCTTTACAGTACGAAGAAGTCGATGGCGCGATCTACATCGGCGCCGCTCGAGGCCGAAAGGCCGACTGGTTTCGCAACATCGTCGCCCATCCGCAGGTGGAAGTCCGGGTGAAGTCTCACCGGTTTCAGGGCATCGCCGAACCGGTAACCGATCCCGTCCGCATCGCCGACTTCCTGGCGCTTCGGCTACAGCGACATCCGAGAATGGTGGGGGCCATTCTGCGAAGCGCCGACCTGCCGTCAGCGCCCGACCGCGCTCAGTTGGAGAAATATGCCGCAGGCCTGGCCATGGTGGTGATTCGACCTTGCGGGTAAAGGAGAGTGCGAGCCATGAAGAAACGAATCCGGCCGCCGCATGTCGCCTATGCTGTGCTGGGCCTGACATTCGTCGCGCACATCTTGTTCCCGATCCGAAGAATCATTGACTTTCCGCACACTCTCTGGGGCATTCCGCTCGCAATATTGGGGTTGGTGATCAACGGCTGGGCGAGCGCGCTGCTCTATCATAGAAAAACGACACTGATGCCCTTCGAGAAACCGTCTGCGCTCGTCGTGGACGGGCCATATGGATTTAGCCGGAATCCTATTTATCTGAGCGCCGTTGTCCTCACGTCTGGAATCGTCGTTCTGTTGGGTAGCCTGACGGTTTTGCCGGCGCCGATTGTACTGCTTCTTGTGTTGGACGTGATGTTCGTTCGGCACGAAGAACGAAACCTTGAAGCGACTTTCGGGGTGGATTATCTGGAATACAAGAAGCGGGTGAGGCGATGGCTGTAGGCTGACGCAAGCGGGGCTCCTTTGACGTTGCGGTATGGCCTGCTCAAGCATCGCCAGCCTGCCAACTCGATCTTGCGGTTTCCATGATTCTCGGAATGCACTGACCACTCCGAAAGAAGCGATTGGAGAAGGATATGAAATCTCGAGGCAGTTCCGGTGCTCCTGGAATCGTGACCACAACCCTTGAGCAGGCGGTCGCCTGGGCGCGTGTGAACTCAATGTGGCCCTTGATGTTTGGGTTGGCTTGCTGCGCGATCGAGGCGCTCACGACGGGCAGTCCGCACTACGACATCGCGCGCTTCGGCATGGAGCTCGGTCGTGGATCGCCTCGCCAAGCCGACTTGATGATCGTCGCCGGACGCCTGAGCTGGAAAATGGCCCCGGTCATGCGGCGGCTTTACGACCAGATGGCGGAGCCGAAGTGGGTGATTGCGATGGGCGACTGCGCCAGTTGCGGCGGTGTGTTCAATAACTACGCCATCGTGCAAGGCGTCGACGAGATCGTCCCGGTGGAAGTGTACATCGCCGGCTGCCCGCCACGCCCGGAAGCGGTGCTGTACGGCATCCTCACCTTGCATGAGAAGATCAAGCGGGAGAGGCCAAGGAAATGACGAGAAAAGGACGTAATCGGGGCAAGGCAGACCAGGACGAGGAGCCTACTGTGAACAACAAAACCAAGATTACCCTGACTCCCGAGCAGGAAACGCTGCTCATCCCGCTCTACGCCAAGGCGCAGCCGGAGAACCCGTTGTTCTTCGACCCCAAAGCGCGGGACATCCTCAGCCGGGTGGATTACGACTTTAGCCGATTGCGCATGCCCTACAAGACCGTCGTGCTGATCTGCCAGCGAGCCAAGAAACTCGATGCCACCACGCGAGCCTTCCTGGCCGAGCATCCCGGTGGGGTGGTGCTGCATCTGGGCTGCGGCCTGGACAGTCGTTTCTGGCGCGTCGACAACGGCCAGGTCGAATGGTACGACCTGGACATGCCGCCGGTGATCGAGCTACGCAGGCAGTTTTATCCAGAAGCAGAACGCTACCACCTGATTGCCTCGTCGGTGACTGACCTGGCATGGGTGGATGCGATCGCGGCGGCAGGCTGCCCCGTGCTTGTGGTAGCCGAGGGGCTGTTGATGTACCTGGATGAAGCGAATGTCAAGCGTCTGTTCCTACGATTACGCGAGGTGTTTCCGGGCTGCCGGCTGATCGCCGACGTGTTCAGCCGAATGGCAGCCCGCTCGGCGACCAGGCATCCTTCGCTGAAGCAGACCGGCGCGAGCATCGGCTGGGGCATCGATGACCCCCGCGAGGTGGAAGGCTGGGTGCGAGGCATTCGCTTGCTGGAAGAGTGGTACTTCACTCAGGACCCGGATCTAGATCGGCTGAGCTTGGGCTATCGCCTGGCCTACAAACTGGCCGGCGCCTTCAAGATGGTGCAACGGGCGCACCGCATCGTGTATTACCAGCTGTAAGCCATGCTCCCCTATGAATCCATTTGAAGCCTTGCCTGTGAAGCTGACCCTGCGACTATACCAGACGGAAGACGATTCGCTTTGCCACATGGAGGCTTAAGCATCGAGTGGTTAGAACATGAATCGAAAAAACATGAGGCGGGTAATGGCTGTGATGGTTGGATCGATCTTGGGCGCAGCGCTGGGCAACGCCATCGGTGTGAATGTCCATTCTGATAATCTGCCATTCTTCATCATGCTGGGCGCGGTTATCGGACTGTGTTTGAGCGGCGTGGTATCCGTTGTTCTCGATCGGTAGCGAGATAGTTTTTTCGTGAGTAGGCTGGAGCCGGGAAGTGCGCGGGCAGGTAAGCCATGCAGATTCTCATTCTGGGGGCCACTGGCATATTGGGTCAGCCGGTCACGCGCTGTCTGATTAATCAGGGCCATCGCGTCCGGGTGCTGACCCGCAGCGTCGAGAAAGCCCGCCGGATATTCGAAAATACGGTGGAGATCGTCGAAGGGAATGCGGTCGATCGGGACAGCCTCCGAACGGCGCTGGCCGGTTGCGACGCGGCCCACATCAACCTGACACAGGAAGCGGAGTTGATCGCCACGCAGCACGTCATCGATCTGGCGGTGGGGAATCGCCTGGAGCGCATTACCTACGTCTCAGCCACCACTGCCTGCGAGGAGAACCGCTGGTTTGAAATGGTTGACGTGAAAATGCGCACCGAGGAAATCCTCCGCCGCAGCGGCGTCGCGCATACGGTTTTCTGTCCGACATGGGTGATGGAAGTATTGCACAACTTTATTCACGGCGACCGGGCGGCCATGATCATCGGTCGGAAGCCGCCTGCCTTGCACTTCTTTGCGGCGGCAGACTTCGGGCGGATGGTGGCCACGGCATATGATGATGGTCGGACGCTTGGCAAGCGGTTGTTCGTTCACGGGCCGGAGGGCGTCACGCTGCCTGACGCGTTAGAGCGGTTTGTCACAACCTGTCATCCGGAACTGAAGTTGATGCGGCTGAAGCTGTGGCAGGCTCGACTGATTGCGAAGCTGACCAGGCGTGAAGGCCTGACTTACATCACCCGGTTGATCGATTACTTTGACAAAGTGGGAGAGTTGGGCGACCCGACCGAGGCCAATGCGCTACTGGGCGCGCCGTCGATCACGCTGGACGAATGGTTCAAGATGCCGAAGGACAGCCGCCGGGGATTGCCGCATTGAGACAGAGGCAAGCTAAGATGAATACCGAAGATCGTGTCACCCGGTCGATCGCAGTGAGCAACTTCGATCAGATCGCGCTGCAAGCCATCAACGTCGAGAACGAAGTCGTCATCAGGACGGGCGAGCGCGAATCGCTCATCATCGAGGCCCGGCCAGATGTCTTCGCCAGGATCAAGACAGAGATTCGAAATGGCCAACTCAACATTCAGATGGGTGGAAGCTGGCCGGAAAAGATTAGGGCCGCCCTCGCCACCAGCCTCACGCGACCGCAGATCAAGTATACCTTCACGGTCGAGAAACTCACCGATCTGCAGATCACGGGAGTGGCTCACGTCGATGTTTCCAATCTTGAAACAGATCGCCTGACGGTGCGATTCAGCGGCATCGGCGATATGAACATCGATGCGCTCCATGCAGGGCGATTGGATATCGAACAGCCGATGCCCGGCGCTTGCCGGATCAGCGCGAGCGGCCGGGTCACCGAACAGCATGTGTTGCTGAGGGGCTTGAGCGAATACAACGCCGACCGGCTTGACAGCAAACGCGCCACAATCGCGCTCAAAGGACCGGGCGGACACGCTCTCATTCGAGTCCAAGATGAGCTGGACGTCACGATCAGCGGCCCGGGTAGCCTGGAGTATTACGGCCATCCGCGAGTGACGAAGAAGGTCTCGCCGATGGGCGCTGTGGCTTGCCCGCCGTGGCAAACTCATCGGCCTGCTTTGCTGGCTGGGCGCGCTCTTCTTTGCGCTGTACAACTACGCGACTTACATCATCGCCGTGCCGTTCAATACGCTGTTCCTGGCGTACCTTGTCCTCGTCACGCTGAGTGCGTACACACAGATCGGCGTCGTAACAAGCATCGATGGCGCGGCGGTACGCCAACGGCTGATGGGCGCCGTACCGGCGCGAACCGCTGGGAGTATCCTGGCCGGTATCGCCCTCCTGTCTGCCGTGCGACAAATAGGGGTCATTGTCACCGCGCTCACCAGCCAGACGCCAGTCACCACCCTGGAGGTTGCTCAATGGATCGCCGACTTAGCGGTAGGCATGCCGCCGCTGCTCGTCGGCGGGTTTCTGCTATGGCGGCGCGAGGCGCTCGGGTATGTGGCGGGCATGGGGCTGCTCCTAGTGGGCAGCATGTTATTCATCGGGCTCATCCCCGTCATGGTGTTTCAGGCGCTTGCCAGCGCTTCGCCGATCGATGGGGTCGGCATTGTCATCGTCCTGGTCATGGGCTCGATCTGCTTCATACCCTTCGCGCTCTTTGTGCGCGGCGCAGTATTAGATCGCCGCGCGCCACCCGCATAACTGATAAGAGCGAATCTGACATTGTCTAGATGGTAAGGAAGGTCGAAATATGCACACGATTGAAGTCTCTCACATCGCCAAGTCATTTGGCGCGACACACGCGGTTGAAGACGTATCCTTCACCGTCGAGCCGGGCGAGATCTTCGGCCTGCTCGGCCCCAACGGCGCGGGCAAGACGACGACGATTCGCATCATGCTCGACATCTTCAAGCCCGACGGCGGCAGCGTGTCGCTGTGGGGTGGGCCGATGACGGAAGAGAAGAAGGGGTGCATCGGTTACATGCCCGAGGAACGCGGTCTCTATCAGGACGCTCCCCTTGAACGCTGCCTGCTGTACCTGGCTAGCCTGAAGGGCTTGTCGCCGGCAGAAGCGCGCCGCCGGCTGGCCGACTACCTGGAACGCTTCGATCTTGTGCAACACAGGCACAAGAAGGTGAAGGAACTCAGCAAGGGCATGCAGCAGAAGGCGCAGATCATCACCACGATCCTGCACGCGCCCGAGCTGATCATCGTCGACGAGCCGTTCGCCGCGCTCGATCCGGTGAACACCCAAATGATCATCGACCTGCTCCGAGACCTGCGCCAACAGGGCGCGACGATCATCATGTCCACCCATCAGATGCACCACGCCGAAGAGCTGTGCGACCGCATCGTGCTAATCAACAGTGGTCGCAACCTCCTCTACGGCTGCCTGGACGAGGTCCGTCGCCGATACGTGGGCGATGCTGTTCTGGTCAGCGCCGCGGGCGAGCTGCCGCACCTGACGGGCGTCGAAGCGATGATGCCGGTCAACCACGTTACCAAACTGACCCTCGACAGCACCACAGCCCCCCAGGACGTGCTGAAAGCGCTGGTCGCTCGCGGTGTCGTGCTGGAGAAGTTCGAGATCGCCGTACCGCCGCTGAACGAGATTTTCATCCGGGCGGTATCGGAGGGGGTGCCTGATGCGTAAGATGTGGCGCGTCGCCGCCTACGAATACCGCCGGCTCGTCTTTCGAAAGAGCTTCGCGTTCGCCCTGCTGAGCGTGCCCGTGATGCTCGCGCTGATGGTCGGGCTGGGCTGGCTGATCGACAGCATGGAGAACAACAGCGCCCCGGTCGGCTACGTCGACCACGCCGGTCTGCTGGCCGATCCCATCACGGTACCACATGCTGAGGGATCGGCGTTCGGCCCTGGCAATCCCGATCCGGTGGCGCTGATCCCGTTCGAGACGGAGGATGCGGCCCATGCTGCGCTCCTGTCCGAAGACATCCAGGCCTACTACGTCGTGACCGAGAATTACTTCGCGACCAACCGCGTCGAGCTGGTGTACGTCGAGCCGCCCGGTGAAAACGCTACGGATCAGTTCTGGGATTTCATGCAGATCAATCGGCTGGCCGACCTGCCGCCGGAGGTCGCCCGGCGGGTGGTCGCCGGCAGCTACCTGATCGTGCGCTGGCCGGAGGACATGCCTGGCGGCGGGCGCGAGTTTGACGAACGGATGATCCTCGGCAACTTCATCCCGGCGTTCGCGGGCGCCGCCTTCATCATGCTGCTGCTCATGCTCTCGGGTTACTTGATGAGCGCGGTGGCCGAAGAGAAAGAGAATCGCACCATGGAGATCGTGGTGACGTCCATCTCGCCCAATCAGTTAATGGCTGGCAAGGTGCTCGGCATCAGCGCCGTCGCCTTGACACAGATCGTCGCCTGGAGCGTCCTCATCGGACTGGCGATCGAAGTGGGTGGACGCCAGTTAGGCGTCGGTGTGCTCCAAGGATTGTCGCTCAATCCGCAACTCATCACCCAACTCGCGATCGTCGGCGTTCCGACATTCGTGACCTTCGCGGCGCTGATGGTGGCTTTGAGCGCAACCGTCGCCGGGGCGCACGAGGCCCAACAATTCACCGGCCTGTTTGCGCTGCCCATGTGGGCGCCGTACTGGCTGGCCGTAGTCATCATTCAGGATGCGAACGGCCCGCTGGCGACCGGTTTGAGCTTCTTCCCGCTCACAGCCCTGTCGACGTTCAGCCTGCGCATCGTCTTCACACCGGTGCCATTTTGGCAGGTCGCGGCGATCGCGCTTGTACAGGTCGTGTGTGCAGCCGGCGCGATATGGCTGGCCGCGCGCGCCTTTCGCCTGGGAATGCTGCGTTACGGGCAGCGCCTGCGCTGGCGGGAACTCTTCGCGACGGGCAGGCGCCGCGCTGTGCGGGCTGCTTAGACTTGTGCGCGGTGTCACTGCGAGGAGCGAAGCGACGAAGCAGTCTCCTCGTTCAGCCGATAGGAGATTGCTTCGCTTCGCTCGCAATGACGGCGACAGTGGCTGCAACGGAGTGAATCGCATGACCAAGACCCTGCTTATCTTACGCTATGAGATGGCCGCGGCCTTCAGAAGGAGATCGTTCCTGTTCATGGCATTCGGATTGCCTCTGATCGCGTGCCTTGTGTTCATGGGAATGTCTCTGCTTGGGGGCGACCGGCCCACTGGGTCTACGGGTTCACCCGCTTTGCCCGACGCACATGAACTCCAGCGCGAAGGGTACGTCGATCTGAGCGGCTTGATCGAGGAGATCCACCCCGACGTTCCGCGCGGCATCCTGACCGCCTATCCCGATGAAGACAGCGCCCGCCAGGCTATGCATTCTGGCGAGATTGCAGCGTACTACCTCGTGCCGTCGGACTATGTGGAGACGGGGAACCTGATCTACGTCAATCCGAACTATCGACCCGTGTCTGCAGAAGGCCAAGCGTGGGTGATGCGCTGGACGCTGTTCGCCAACTTGCTGGGCAACGACCCGGAACGGATGCGCGCCGGTCAACCCATGGACGTGCACGTCACGGCGCTAGCGCCTGCGGACATGCGGCAGGAGGTGGATTCACCGCTGGTTTTCTACATCCCTTACGGCATGATGATGCTCTCCGGCATGGTGCTCATGATGTCCGCCGGCTTGCTGCTCAACAGCGTGAGCGTGGAGAAGCAGAACCGGACGATGGAGATCCTGCTATCGTCGATTACTTCGCGGCAAATGCTGATTGGCAAGGTCGCCGCGCTGGGAATGCTGGGTCTACTGCAGGCGGCCGTCTGGTTCGGCACGGCCTACTTCCTGCTGGGCGCGGGCGGCCGCGTCGAGCTACCGCCCGGTCTCGAAGTGCCGGCGTCTGTCGTGCCCTGGGGCATCGTCTTCTTCGTGTTGAGCTATGCCGTGTACGCCAGTCAAATGGCAGGGCTGGGAGCGCTGGTGCCCAGCGCGCGGGAAGCGTCTCAATCGATGATCCTCGTCATGTGGCCGATATTGATCTCGTTCGTGTTCAGCCCGATGCTGATCGCGGATCCGCACGGCGCGCTGGCGACCGGCCTGAGCCTGTTTCCCCTGACGGCACCCTTCTCGATGATGGGGCGGCTGGTCGTCGGCGGTGTGCCGTGGTGGCAGCCCTGGCTGGCGGCGGCGTTGATGGCGATCACGGCTGGCTTCATCATTCGTATGGTCGCCAGAATGTTTCGCGCTCAGACGCTGCTCGCCGGGCAGCCATTCAGCGCCAGACGCTACGTCAGGGCGTTGTTCGCGCGGACCTGATGCCAACAGGCGATATGCGATACGCGATAAGCGATAGGCGACGAGCGAATTGACTTGCCTGCCTCCCGCCCGTACAATCGGGGCACCTTACCGTGGAGGCATTCCATGCTCGAATACCTGGCGCTGCTGCTGAAGCTGTTCCTGGTATTCTCCAAAGTCGGCCTGCTGGCGTGGGGCGGCGGCCCGTCGATGATCCCCTTGATGCAGCAGGAAGTACTGGCGCAGGGCTGGCTGACGCCCGAGGGATTCATCGATGCGCTGGCGCTGGGCAACGCGCTGCCCGGCCCGATCGCGACGAAGATGAGCATCTACGTCGGCTACGAACAGGCAGGTATTCTCGGCGCGATTGCCGCCGTCTCGGGCACGATTGCCCCGTCGGGAGTGCTCATGCTGATACTGGCTGTGTTTTTCCTCGGCCAGAAGACGCCGCTCATCGACGCGGCGCTGACCGCCGTGCGCCCGGCCGTCATCGGGCTGCTGATCTGGACAGCCTACGATCTCGGCGAGGCGGTGCTGCGCAGGGGCGGCATCACCTGGGGCCAGGCGCTCACGACGAACTGGGATAAGTTTCTGATCGCCGCCGCCGTCGCGCTCGTGATGATCCGGTTCGGCGATCGAACGGAGATGGCCGTGCTCGTGATCGTGGGGTCGGCGATCCTGGGCATACTCGTGTATCGGTAACGGCTCACCCGCGCTTCGGAGCCGTCCACGAATCCACACGAAGCGACACTAAGTTGAACATTCCTTTGTGAACATTCGTGTGAATTCGTGGAAGGAAAAAGGAGGTGAATTGTGTCAACACTCCTGGTTCGCAATGCCCAATTACTAATTACGATGGACGATGCAGCACGAGCGATTCCCGACGGCGCGCTGTTCGTCCGCGACCACGTCATCGAGTGGGTTGGCCCGGCGCGCGATCTGCCTCCCGCATATCTCGCCCCCGACCGCGTCGTCGACGCGACAGATATGGTCGTGCTGCCCGGGTTGGTCAACACGCACCATCACCTGTACCAGACGCTCACCCGCGCGCTGGCGCCTGACTCGGCCTTGTTCGACTGGCTCAAGACGCTATATCCCATCTGGGGGCGCATGGACGGCGAGGCGGTATACGTCAGCGCGCTCACAGGCATGGCCGAGCTGATCTTGAGCGGCTGCACGACATCCAGCGATCATTTATACCTGTTCCCCAACGGCGCGAAGCTCGACGACGAGATCCGCGCCGCGCAAGAGATCGGCCTGCGCTTCCACGCCGCGCGCGGCTCCATGTCGTTGGGAGAGAGCAAAGGAGGGCTACCGCCCGATAGCGTGGTGGAAGATGAGGAATTGGTAATTAGGGATTGTGTGCGCGTGATCGAGCGGTATCACGATCCAAAGCCGTACGCGATGCTGCGCATCGTCGTCGCGCCGTGCTCGCCGTTCTCGGTCACGCCCGACCTGATGCGCGAGTCGGCCAGGCTGGCGCGCCACTACGGCGTGACGCTGCACACACACCTGGCCGAGACGAAAGACGAAGAAGCCTTCTGCCTGGCGCGGTTCGGCCATCGACCCGCCTCGTATGCCGAGCGTCTCGATTGGGTCGGAAGCGACGTGTGGTGGGCGCACAGCGTCCACGTGAACGAGCCGGAGATCGACTTGATGAGGCGCACGGGCACAGGCGCGGCGCACTGCCCGACGAGCAACATGCGGCTGGCGAGCGGCATCGCCCCCGTGAGGCGCTGGATCGACGCCGGCGTAAAGGTCGGGCTTGGAGTCGACGGCTCCGCCAGCAACGACGGCTCGCACATGCTGGCCGAGGCGCGGCAGGCGCTGCTCCTGCAGCGCGTGATGGGCAACCCGCAGGGCTTGAAAGCCTACGAGGCGCTGTGGCTGGCGACGCGAGGCGGGGCGGCTGTGCTGGGTCGCGACGACATCGGCCAGCTTGCGCCCGTCAAGGCGGCGGACTTCATCGGCTTCAAGCTGGACCGGCTCGACTATGCGGGTGCGCTGCACGATCCACTCGCCGCGCTGCTGTTCTGCGCGCCCCAGTGCGTCGATTTGTCGGTGATCGACGGGCGGGTCGTCGTCGAGGACGGCGAGTTACAGACGGTTGATTGGAGCTTGGTCATTGAGAAGCACAATCGCATCAGCAAGAGAATGATTCGGGGGGAGTAAAGGTAGTCATTACATCCAGGTTGACTGGTACTCATGATTAGACTATAATAGCAGCATCGAAAAGAGTAGGAGAAATAACCAATGGAGTATCCCATTGCACTGGCCAAGAAGGAATTCTCCAGGATCCTGCGTGAGACGCGGAAAGGGCCTGTTATCATCACGCGTCGCGGCCAGCCTGATATTGTCCTTCTGGCATATGCCGATTATGAGCGTCTGCGCCGCTTGCAGGCTTTCCAGCAGGTGTTGCGCCTGGCTAATGAGCTGCGTGATAAGGGCGTGACGGCGACTGAACTATACGAGGTGTCTCGCCGCGAACTGGAGGAACGCGGATGATTGTCGACTCCAGTGTCGTTCTCATGGCCTTCTTCCCTGATGAAGGCCACTCTGCTGCACAAGCTCTTATCCAGGCTCACGTCCTGAACATAACTGAACTTCAAGCCCCTACCTTGCTCCCTTACGAGATCACCAATGCCGTCCTTCAGGCTATACGCCGTGGGCGCATCACCGTCGAAACGGCGCAGGAAATCCTGGCTGCCTTCGAGAATCTGAATATCTCGCTTCACCCGGTTTCCTCTGCCAGTGCTCTTACCCTCGCACACCGCTATGCCCGTTCGGCCTACGATGCGGCTTACCTGTCTCTGGCGGAGACGCTGGACCTTCAGCTGATTACTGGAGACCGTCGTCTGTACAACGCCGTTCACCCTCAGTCACCACGAGTTCTGTGGATCGGCGATTATCGGCCTCCGGCTGCTTGATCGATCAAACTTTCTCGGCAATCGCTTTCCTTATCGAGGATGCCACAATGCCATTGCAGCAGGTGGCTGGCTGAGTTGGATCGACTTTCGTAGTGTAATGCGGGCAGGGGGGATACACGTCGGAAGGAGTTGTCCGTGAAGACACTGTCCGCCCGTTGGCGCCTCGATTCGTGAGGTGTGCGAAGCAGGTGGGGGCACGATCGGCAACCTGGTCTTTGATGTCGCACGCATGGGCGTTACTGAGGCTGGCGATCGCCTGAACGCAGCTATCGGCTTGCTGCAGAACCCGTGAGTCGGTCAGCGCGCCCGGCAGGCGGCAGACTTCGTCGGCTTCAAGCTTAACTGGCTCGACTACGCCGGCGCGCTGCATGATCCGCTCACCGCGCTGCTGTTGTGCGTTATAATAGAACCCATGAGTCTCGATAAACGAGCCGCCGAGATGATCGAAGGCTACGCACGCGCCAATGCGTTCCTGGAAGTCGAACGCATGCAGCGCCTGGCTCGCCTGACGCCGGAGCAAGCGCGGGCGGAATTTGATGAGTTAACCGAAGGCTGGGACAATCTGCCCGACAAAGGGATAGGTCTGGAACGCCTGGAATTGTGGCGCGCTGAAACGTTGATTGCCGTGAGGCATGCTTTCGAGAAACTGGCGCGCGCAAAGGGCCTACTATGAGGCAAGAATGACTACTGTAGGAGGTTGCTATGGCGATAGTTGAACTGTCAATGATTACTGGCGCTATAGTTGAGATGGGCGTCGAGGCGGTATGGGAGAAGGCCAAACGCCGCGAAACGGTTATCAAGGTGCTGAGGAAGGTGGGGCTAAAGCCAGATGACCCACCTTCTGATTTCGATAGTGTGTATGCTTACACACTTGTTGAGTATGGCATTGGCAGGCCAAAGCCAATCCTCGATTTCTTCCGCCACGAATTCATTCGCTCTGCCTTCCGCCATTCATACGAGAAGCAGGATCCCTCAATTCTGAACGACGAAGCAGACAGTCTGATCGAGTGGCACAAGGTCGGTGAGGATTTACGCCGAATGGACATTGATCCTCGCAGAGAGTTTGCTCACTTTACTGCTGTCTTCAATGAGATCGTGGACCGTACCCGTACACCTGCTGAAGTCAAACGAGATCAGAGGTTAGACGCAATTTATGGCGATCTACACCAGAAGACAGCGGAGATTCTCGAACGCTTAGGCACTCTTGGCGCACTGGACGAGATTCGAATAGAACTTGCCCGACTGTCGCAAGGCTACCAGGCGCGACAGTTCATCATCGCGCCGATGGGTGATAAGCTCAAAGTGTTCATTAGTTCCACGATGATGGAATTGCGCGATGTACGCGAGATTGTGGCCCGAGCCCTTGATGACAGAAGGATCGATGCGTGGGTATATGAGGCTCGCGCGGGTGCAAGGCCGGAAGATGTAATGGAAACATCATTGCGCGAGGTGGAGGCTGCTGACATCTGCGTGGGGCTCTTCTGGGAAAAGTATGGCGAGGTAACTGTACAGGAATATCGCCGTGCTCGTGTACTGGGTAAGCCGTGCTTTGTCTACATTCGCGACAAGAACCGTCAGCGTGAAAAAGTGCTGGAGGATTTTTTACAGACCGAAGTCTATGATCTGCGTAAAGGTGTTACCTACGATTACTTTGAAAGCGCAGTAAAGTTGGGTCAACAAGTTGCTGACGACATTATGGCTTGGTTGGTACGGCAGCACCGCGAGATGACTGCAGAAATTCGGGAAGCTCGTGTTTCTCGGGACGAAATCGCCCGTCTGCAGGCTGAGGTGAACCGCCTCCAAGCTGCCAGCCGTGAGCGCTTACCGCAGGGTACTGCTGTTGACTATCTGGCTCAACAGATGAGAGCCTGGTTTGAGACGCTGGGCTATCGTTTCGAGCGTCATAACAAACGAGCCGAAGACTATTTCGAATGGATCTGTTAGCGGCCGAGATCTTTGATAGTGATCCGAGGCATCTCGGCTGAATAAGATGGCGTCGTCTGTGTCCGGTGTCAGCAGGGCCGTCCAACGTGGGCGGCCTTTTGCTTGGCGTGACGCGGAAAGG
>Ga0209342_10000499_pt1 | contig 45303 bp, 31 predicted proteins | sample RifCSP16_2_FD_184023 | JGI IMG/M metagenome (GOLD analysis project Ga0209342, IMG submission 184023) | Soil microbial communities from Rifle, Colorado - Rifle CSP2_sed 16_2 (SPAdes) (version 2) | ecosystem: Environmental > Terrestrial > Deep subsurface > Rock core/Sediment | place: Rifle...
AGAGCGCGAGCCGGTGCTCGTGCCCCCAGAACCAGAGCAGCACGCGGTCGAGGAAGGGCGCGAGCTGCGGCCGGAGCACGGGGTAGTCAGCTTCGAACGCGCTCAGGGGCTGGTGGTGGCTCAGCAGCACCACGGGCCGCTTGTCCGCCGGGTCGCGGAACACGCACTGCGCGAGCCACTCCTGGTTCGCGCGGGGGAGTCCGTTGGAGATCCTCGCGAGAAAGTCGGTGAAGAACTGCATCACGCCGTTGGGCGGCGTCGTGTAGCCCGTGTCGAGCGCGACGATGCGCCAGTACGCGTTCTCGAGCGCGAAGTAGCTCGTCTTCTGGCCGAGCGCGGGGAGCGCGTGCTCGAAGATCCCGTAGCCCCCGCCGCACATCTCGTGGTTGCCGTTCATCGCGTACGCGGGGAGCGCGTCGGTGGGGCGCGCGGGCCGCGTGGTGCCGCGCGGCCAACTGCCGTCGGTCCCCGGCGGCTCTCCGATGAAGAGCCGCTCGTACTCCTCGGGCTCCCCGCAGAAGTACACGTCGCCCATGTGAATCGTGACGTCGGGCGCGAGCGAGCGGATCCCCTCGGCGACGCGCAGCGCGGGCGCCGTGCCGCTCCCCCAGTCCGCGGCGATGCCGATCACGCACTCGTCGGGGATCGTGTAGATCGCGTTGTTCGGCGCTTGCCGGTGCGTGGGGAACGGCGCCTTCCTCCATTGAAATGCCGTCGCCTTGATCCAGCCCCAGAGCCAGATGAAGAAGCCGGCGGGCGTCATCTCGTGCATCGAGCGGATCGGCACCTCCGCGCGGCGGGCGTGCCGGTCGTGGTGCCACGTCGCGACGGACGCCGGAATGGAGCGCGAAGCGCGCTTCGCGTGGCGGTGCGAGCGATGCGGCTCGAGCGGACGGGGGGAAGGCGTCGGCATGCTCGTGGGGGTTGGTGGGCGTGCGCGTCTAGCGCGCGTACTTCCAGTTCCGGATCTTCCCGTCCGCCATCCACTCGATCGCGGTGGCGAGACGCCGCGCGCGCGTCTCGGCGCCCTTCGCCTCGACGATCCACTCGACGTAGTCGCGCCGGTTCGAAGGGCTGAAACCCTCGAACGTGGTGCGTGCCTTCGTGTTCTTCGCGAGCGCCGCCCTGAGGTCGCCGGGCACCGGCAACGGCTTGCGCTTCGCCCGCTTCACCAGGTGCGGGGCCGGCACGCCGGCATCATTGAGCGCCATCGCCTTCCGGACATGCGCGGTGAGCGCGGCGCTGGACGGCAGGTCCTTCACCGACGTGAGCCGCCCGAAGCTCCCCATCGCGTCGTTCCACTTGTCGTCGGCCTTCTTCAGGATCAGCGCGTGCTTCCAGAAGCCGAAGGTGGCGTGCTCCTTGAATGCCGCCATCCCGCAGAGCATCCCCTTGTACATGAAGGCCGGGGAACTCCACTTGAGCGTCTCCTCGACGTCGGGGCACGCCGCATGGACGACGGCGCGCAGTTGCGTGAGAATCGGCCGCGCGAAGGGCCGGGCCCTGGCGATATACGCGTCAATGCGCGGGTCTCTCGTTCCCATGGGGCTCCTCTCACCTGCCCGGTGAAGTGACCGGAAACGCGTCGGACGCATCGAGCACCCACGCGCTGGGGTGCCGCGTGAAGCCGATCTTCGGGTAGTATCCCACCGCCTTCGGCGCCGAAAGCAGCACGAGCTTCGATCGCGGGCCCATCCGCTCGCGGGTCTTCCGGATCAGCTCCGTGCCGATCCCCCGCCGCTGGTGCGACACGCGGACGGCGAGGTCCGACAGATAGCCCACGTAACTGAAGTCGGTCATCGTCCGCGCGATCCCGACGAGCACGTCATCCTCCCACGCCGTCACCACGAGATTCGCGTGTTCGAGCATGTCCCGCATCACGCGGCGGTCGCCCACCGGCCGACGTTCGCCGAGCGTCGAGGCCTCGTACAACTCGATGACTGCGTCGAGATCGAGGTCGCTGCCGTAGCGGTATCGAACGCTGGCCAAGTCCGGAACTCGGGCTGAGGTACCCATATGAAGTGCCCATATAATGATTGTCCTCACCGGCCGCGGCCACCGCGCGTCGCGCCGTCCCGCGTGTCTCACAGCCGGCGCCCGTCGCGGGAACACCGTGCACGCCGCGCCCGGTTGCGTTAACTCTTTCCGGGCATCGTCGCCGCTCGACCGTCCACATCGGAGGCCCGCCATGGTACGACTCGGTCAGCACCGAGCTGTCTCGCCGCCGCGCGCACTCGCCGTTGCGTGCCTGATGCTCCTCACAGTCGGCGCCGCGTCTCTCGCACAGGCGCCAGCCGGCGCCGGCCGGACCGCCGGCGTCGTGGCCGGCCGCCCACTCGCGATCGAGGACTACTACCGCGTGAAGACCATCGGCTCGGTGAACCTCTCTCCCGACGGCCGGTGGGTATCCTTCACCGTGAGCACCCGCGTCGAGGAGACCAACGGTAACACGGGCGAAGTCTGGCTCGTGCCGGCCGACGGGTCCACGAACGCACGCCGCGTGAGCCCCGAAGGCGCAGACGCGACCGGCCCCGCGTGGACCGACGACGGGCGGCTCCGTTTCACGTCGGGGAACCGTGGCTGGGTGCTCGATCCTCTCGCGCCCGAGAAGCTCGACAGCGCCGCCGTCCCGGCCGCGGGCGCCGGTGGCCGCGGCGGCCGCGCGGGTGGCGGCGGCCGAGGCGGACGCGGCGGCGGAACCGGACCGCTCGTGAGCCCCGACGGCAAGTGGGTCGCGACCGTCCGCGACGTGCCACCAGTGAAGCGCGAAAAGGCCTTCGCATCCGACTTCGAGAAGCGCCACGAAGAACGGTTCAAGGGCGTGCAGTTCGACTGGCTCAACTTCCACGCCGACGGCGCGCCGTTCCCGGTGCCGAACCGCGTGGATCCCGAGGTGAACCCGCCGCAGGAGATCTTCGTCGCGGCGGCCGGCGGCGGCGCCGAGCGGCAACTGACCCGGCTCGGGCTTCGCCCGGGCGGCGCGCAGTGGAGCGCCGACGGCACCACGCTGCTCTTCACCGCCGACTCGCTGTACCGCAACGAACGGTCGTACGGGCGTTCGGAGGTCTGGGCGGTGACCACCGACGGCCGCGTGAGCCACCCGGTGATGAATGCCGACTACGACTACCGCGGCGCGCGCTACTCGCCCGATGGCCGCTGGATTCTCGTGACGCACCAGCTCCGGACCGACGTCGTGATCGCGAAGAAACTCGACCACGGCGGCGCGACGGACCTCGTCCTCATCCCGGCGGGCGGCGGCGCGGAACGCCTGCTCACCGCGGACTGGGACTATCTCCCCTCCGGCGCGTTCTGGAGTGCGGACGGCCGGTACGTCTACTTCACCGGCGGCATCGGCGGCACCACGCATCTCCACCGCGTGTCGCCGAGCGGAGGGCCGGTGGAGCAGGTCACGAAGGGCGAGCGCCGCGTGGGCGACCTCAGCTACGACAAGTCGCTCACGAAGATGGCGTTCACGGTCGGCCGCTACGAGGCGCCGTCGGAGATTCACGTCGCGAACATTGACGGCTCCGGTGAGCGCCAGCTCACGCGCGTGCACGACCCGTTCACGAACGAAGTCGCACTCGGCAAGTCCGACCGGCTGCTCTTCAAGAGCGCCGACGGCACGCAAGTCGAGGGATGGCTCCTTCTCCCGTACGGGTATCGCGCCGACGGCGGACCCTACCCGCTGATCGTGAGCAATCACGGCGGCCCGCACAGCGCGAACGGCTATGGCTTCAACTTCAAGAACCAGTACTTCGCCGCGAACGGCTACTTCGTGCTCGAGGTGAATTTCCGGAGCAGTACGGGGTACGGGGAACAATTCTTGTGGGGCACGTGGGGCGCGTGGGGCACGAAGGACGGCCAGGACGTGATGGCCGGCATTGACCACGCGATCGCGCGGTACCCGATCGACCGGCAGCGCATCGCGAGCATCGGCCACTCGTACGGCGGTTTCATGACCAACTGGCTGATCACGCAGTATCCCGACCGCTTCGTCGCAGCGGCGTCCGGCGCGGGCATCGTGAACTGGATCAGCGACTGGGGCAACGCCGACATCTCGCGCACCAAGGAGACGGAGTTCTTCGGCCCGCCGTGGGACCCCCGCGCCCGCGAGATCATGATTCGACAGTCGCCGATCACCTACGCGAATCGCGCGAAGGCGCCGACGCTGTTCATCAATGGCGAGCTGGACAAGCGGGTGCCGTATTCCGAGAACGAGCAGCTCTACAAGGCGCTGCAGAAGAACGGCGTGCCCGCGAAGATGATCCAGTATGCGGGCCAGTCACACGGGATCAGTGGACACTGGAACGTGGTGCACCGGATGCTGAACGAGCGACGGTGGTTCGATCAGTACCTGAAGGGCACGAAGATGTGACGGGCGGGCGCAGGAGCCGTCGTGGAAGTCAGGACGTCGAATCTCCCGGCGTCGCGACGGAGGGATCGCCCGCCGTCGCATCACCGGCCTGGTCCCTTCCCGCCGAGGAGCCGTCGGCTCTCGGACGGCTGAAGCGCAGGGTGATCGCCTCCAGCGCCCGAAGTTGCCAGTCGGCCAGCCGCCCTTTCCAGGCCGGATGCGGCCGGTCCGGTGGAGCCGACACGGCCAGATCAGGCTCGACCACGCGAGCGCGGAAATCGGCCACCAGCGCAGGATCGCGGATGACGGCCACGTACTCCTGCTGGAAGTGGTAGCTCCACAGGTCGAAGTTCGCCGAGCCCACGATCAGCGTCCGCCCGTCCACGAGCATGGCCTTCATGTGGGTCATGCGACCGGGATAGAGGCGCACCTGGAGTGGGGAGACCGCGCCGCAGCCGCGGACGTGGTGGTAGTACATGCTGAAGTTGTTCTTCGCCGGGGTCACGACGGTCACGTCCACGCCCCGCCGCGCCGCCGCCACGAGGGCGTGGGAAAACGGCGGCGTCAGGTACGGGCACTCGACGAAGATGCTCTCGCGCGCCTCGGCGAGATGGGCCAGGATCGGCTTGAAGGCGCGCTCGTTGTCGGCGCCGCCCAGGATGTGCATATCGAGGTCCTTGAAGCGCAAAACGCGACTCTGGTGCCGGCCATGCCAGCTGGCGTCGAAGTCGGCTTCGAGGTGGGCCACGAGGTCCGCATCGGCGACGCGCACCATCACATCGCGCCAGGCGAAATTGTGGGCGGAGAAGTTGATGCCGCCGAAATAGGCCGCGCGCCCGTCCACGGCCATGAGTTTCTTGTGGTTGCGCTGTGGCGCGCCGGTGAGCCAGGGGCCGATGGGATTGGTGAAGCGCACGCCCACCCCTGCTCGCCTGAGGCGCTGCACCGATTCGGAGGTCGCGCGCACTTCGGCGCGCAGCCCGCGATCGAGCAGGTTGCGCGGGGTCACCAGCAGGCGGTCGCTGATCACGTGGAGCGTGAAGCAGTCGATGATCAGGCGGCGGTCAGCGGCCGGCGAGGCCAGCAGCGCCTGCTCGAGCAGCGTGCCCGCGCTGTCGGCCTCGTAGGACAGCGTCTGCACCCGCACGCTCGAGCGCGCGGCGGCCAGGTCCCGGGCCAGTGTGCTCCAGAACTCGGCCGAGTCCACGAGCAGCTTCAGCTCCACGGCACAAACCCCTGGATGAACTGCGGAGAGAACGTCATCGCGGCGAAGCGCGGCGCGCGAGTCGCTCGCGCAACTGGTCCACGCGGCCCTCGACCCGGCGCAGCGGCAGGCGGAGAATGCCGCGACCGGCGAGGTACAAAAGCGTCTTGGCGCACATGTGGCCCGCGACGGCTCCCGCTACGACGACGGCCAGCAACCGGCGCGGCACGAACACCCCCGCCGCCAGCAGATAGACCTCGATGTTCAGCACCGGCACGAGGCCGCTCACGAAGCCCACCGCGAAGGTGACCAGCGCCACGTGGGCGGCGCTCGCCGCGGCCAGTGCTTCAGCAGACCACACGATGGCGAGATCCCGCTCCAGCCCGGCGAGCCGTGACGGCGCCGTTCCGTGCCCGTGCCTGGTCGTTCCGTGGCATGCTGCCTCTCGGAGGCGTGAGTGTCGGGCTTATCCGCGGCGAACTTGCTCGATGAAGCGAGGCTGGCGACCTCGCGACGCGCCCGGACTCTCGCATACTGTCTGACCGCGCACAAGAGCGGGTACGTGCGGTGTGCACACGTCCCGGCCGCCGTCATATGGATGCGGCACTCCCCGCCACTGATGTCCGTACGTTCCAGCATCGGCCACCACCTATGGAACACGACGAGCTGGAACACGAACTGGAGCGGCTGCACGCGGCGAGCTGGGGCTGGGCGCTCGCGTGCTGCGCGCGCGACCACGACCGGGCCGGCGACGTGCTGCAGACTACCTATCTCAAGATTCTCGACGGACGCGCGCGGTTCGACGGCCGCTCGAGCCTCAAGACCTGGCTCTTCGGCGTCATCCGCCGCACCGCGCGGGAGGATGAGCGGCGGCGCCGCGTGCGCGCGCTCCGGTTCTTCCACGAGAGCGCGGCGGCCGCCGTTCCCGCGAGCGAACCCGCGCCCGACGCAGCCGCCAACGGCGCGCAGCGCCGCGAGCGCGTGCGCGCCGCGCTCCAGCGGCTCTCCGGGCGGCAGCGCGAGGTCCTCGAGCTGGTCTTCTACCACGACATGACCATCGAAGAAGCCGCCGCCGTCATGCGCGTTTCGGTCGGCAGCGCTCGCACGCATTACGCGCGCGGGAAGGAGCGACTGGCCGACCTGCTGGCCTTGGAGGAGCGGCCGTGAGATCGGGCGATCGTGAGCGGGAGCTTCGCGAGCGCATCCGCGAGCTGCGGGAGGCGGAGCGCGGCACCGTGCCGCCCTTCCGCGCACTGTGGGATGGTGCCGCCGCTCGCCTGCACACGCGACCACGACCGCGACTCGCGGTCGCGCTCAAGCTGGCCGCCGCCGGAGTCGTGCTCGCGGTGAGCGTCACGCTCTACCGATCGTTCACCGACGACGACGACGCGCAAGGTGCCGCGCCGCCACTGCTCACGGTCGGCCTCGCGGCCCCGCCGACCATCACCTCGTGGACCTCACCCACGGCGAGCCTCCTTCGTACCCCCGGCGCCGAATTGCTGCGCTCGCCGCCCACCCTCGACGCTTCGATCCTCGACCGGCTCACCGCGACGCCGGCCCAACCGAAAGGAGCCTGACGATGAAGAAGACGCTGATTGGATTGGCGCTCGCGCTATGCCTCAGCCTCGGGGCCGGCTCCGCGCCGCTCGCGCGCGCGCAGGCGCCCGGCCAGGGCACTCGCCCCGCCGACGACCCGTTCGCGCGCTTCGTGTTCCCGCCCGAACTCGTGATGGCGCACCAGCAGAAGCTCAACCTCTCCGACCGCGCGCGCGCCGCCATCCAGGACGCCATCAAGGAGGCGCAGGGGAAGTTCGTGGACGCGCAATGGCGGCTGAGCGGCGAGGGAGAAAAGCTCCAGAAGCTCCTCCAGGCCACGACCGTGGACGAGGCCAAGGTGCTCGAGCAGATAGACCGGATCCTCAACGTCGAGCGCGAAATCAAGCGCGCCCAGATCGGCCTGCTCGTGAGGATCAAGAATCAGCTCACGGAGCAGCAACAGGCGGAGCTGGCCAAGCTGCGCGCCCAGGGGCCGCGCGACTGGCGCAGCCCGCCCTAGCGAACAGCGGGTGCCGCGCGTAGGGTGTGCGGGGCGGGCGCAAGGGCGCCTGCCCCGCACTCCCTCATCACGACCCGCCATGTCCCGATCGCTCATCACGCTCGCCGCCGCGTCGGCGCTCGCCACCACCGCGCTCGCCCAGACCCCCGCCGGCCTCCCGCCCGACTCGCTCCTCGTCCGCGCCCTCGCCCTCCGCTCCATCGGCCCCGCGCTGATGGGCGGCCGCGTGGCCGACATCGCCGTCGCCGAGAATCCGCGGACCTCACGCGGCGGCCGGCTCGGCACCGTCATCTACATCGCCACGGCCACCGGCGGCGTCTACAAGTCCGCCAACGCCGGCGTCTCGTGGACCGCCGTCTTCGACTCCGTGCGCACCGGCTCCACCGGCGCCGTCGCCGTCGCACCCTCCAACTCCGAGATCGTCTGGGTCGGCACGGGCGAGCCGAACAACATGCGCAGCTCGTCGTGGGGCACCGGCGTCTACAAGTCCACCGACGGCGGCCGCACCTGGAGCGCCCCGATGCTGCCCGCGTCGCAGCACATCGGACGCATCATCGTGGACCCGCGCGACCCGAACGTCGTCTACGTCGCCGCGCTCGGCCCCCTCTGGGCGCCGGGCGGCGAGCGCGGGCTCTACAAGACCACCGACGGCGGCCGCACCTGGACCAACACGAAGAACATCAGCCAGTACACGGGCTTCACCGAAGTCGTGATGGATCCCGCAAACCCCGATGTGCTCTACGCCGCCGCGCTCCAGCGCGAGCGGCGCGAATACAGCTTCCTCCCCGCGGGCCCCGAGAGCGGGATCTTCAAGACGACGGACGCGGGCCGCACGTGGACCCAACTGAAGGAAGGGCTCCCCACCGGTGAACTCGGCCGCATCGGCCTGAGCGTCTGCCGCTCGCGCCCGGCGACCGTCTACGCCACGATCCACGCGCGGGGCCAGACCGGCGGCATCTTCCGGAGTGACGACGCCGGCGCGACCTGGCGCCAGACCAATCCCGTCAACGGCACCGCGTGGTACTACAGCCAGGTGCGCTGCGACCCGAACGATCCCGAGCACGTCATTCGCCTCAACGCCCAGTCGCAACAGTCGGTGGACGGCGGAAAGACCTTCACCGCTTTCGCCACCGGACAGGGCGTCCACGGCGATCACCATGCGCTCTGGATCAATCCCGAGAGTTCCGAGCACATGATCCTCGGCACCGACGGCGGCCTCAACATCACGTGGGACAGGGGCCGCACGTGGGACCACGTCGAGAACTTCATCGCCGGACAGTTCTACGCGATCGCGGTGGACGACGCGCAGCCGTTCTACAACGTGTGCGGCGGGCTCCAGGACAACTTCTCCTGGTGCGGTCCGAGCCGCACGCGGAACGCCTTCGGGCCGTCGAACGCCGAGTGGTACCGCACGCACGGCGGCGACGGATTCTTCGCCGTGCCGGACCCGTGGGACCACAACCTCGTCTACGCCGAGATGCAGAACGGCGGCGTGGTGCGCTACGACACGCGCACCGGGCAGAGCAAGAACATCAAGCCGATCCCGAAGCCGGGCGAGCGCCACCGCTACAACTGGAACGCGCCGATCGTCCCGTCACGGCACGAGGCGAAGACGATCTACTTCGCGGCGAACCACCTCTTCCGGAGCGCCGATCGCGGCGACACGTGGCAGGTCATCAGCCCGGATCTCACGCGCAACATTGACCGCAACAAGCTGCCGATGCGTGGTGCCGTGCCCGACTCCACCGCGCTCGGGCGGCACGAGGGGACGGCGGAGTTCAGCAACATCACCACGGTTGACGAATCGCCGCTCAAGGCCGGCCTCCTGGTGGTCGGCACCGACGACGGCCTCATCCAGGTCACGCGCGACGGCGGCAGGACGTGGGCGAAGACAGACCGCTTCCCGAGTGTCCCGGAGACGACATTCGTGAGCCGCGTCGTCTTCTCGCGCGCGAGCGAAGGGACGATCTACGCGACGTTCGACGGCCACCGGAGCAACGACTTCAAGCCGTACGTGATGAAGAGCACCGACTATGGCCGCACGTGGACGTCGATCGCCGCGAACCTCCCCGACGGCGGCTCCGTGCACGTGATCCGCGAGCATCCGCGCCAGCCCAATCTGCTGTTCGCCGGCACCGAGTTCGGTGTCTTCTTCACGGTGGACGGCGGCCTGCGGTGGACGCAGTTGAAGAGCGGGATTCCCGGCGTCCCGGTGCACGACGTGCAGATCCAGGCGCGGTGGAACGATCTCGTCGCGGGCACGCACGGGCGCGGGATCTTCATCCTCGACGACATCACGCCGCTCGAGCACCTCGCGCAGGCGAGGCAGGCCCAGGTCGCGTTCGCCTTTTCGATTCGCGACGAACTGCTCTTCCAGCCGAACACGAGCCGGAACTCCGGGATGGGAACGAGCGGGTTCGCGGCGCCGAACCCGCAGGCGGGGGCGCGCATCGCCTACCTCGTGAACAACGTCCCGTCCGACGCGAAGGCGACGATCTCGATCGTGGACGCGTCGGGCACCGTCGTGCGCGAGCTGCCGGGGAGCCGTCAGCCGGGGCTCTACCGGACCGTGTGGGACATGCGCGTCGGTCCGCCACTGACCGGGCCCGTGCTGAGCGATTCGGCGCAGGCCGCACTGGCGGGCGGTCGCGGCGGATTCGGTGGACGCGGCGGCGGTCGTGGCGGTGAGGGCGCGGCGGGCGGTCGTGGCGGCGAGGGCGCGGCGGGCGGCCGCGCCGGCGAGGGCGGCCGCGGTGCGGCCGGCGCCGCGGGCACGGGCGGTCCCGCCGGCGCCGACACCGCCGCCGTCGGTGGTGGACGCGGCGGACGCGGCGGCGGGCCGGGTGACGACACCTTCCCGGCGCTCCCCGGTGCGTACAAGGCGCGCCTCTCCTTCGCGCCCAGGACGGGCGCCACGACCACGTTCGAGCAGTCGTTCGTGCTGCGCAAGGACCCGATGGTGATGATGAGCGACCAGGAACTGAAGCAGCTCTACCAGTTCCGGCTCAACATCGTGAAGGTGCAGCGCATCGTGCGCGAGAAACAGGCGCAGCTCGACACGGCGCAGCGTCGTTTCGCGGAAATGAAACGCGCGGCGGACTCGGCGGGCGCGAAGGTGCCGGAGGCGACAAAGAAGGAAATCGCCGCGGTCGAGAAGGAACTGGCCGAGATCGTCGCACAGCTCGGACCACCCGGTGGTGGACGCGGCGGCTTCGGCGGAGGTGGCGGCGGCGCGGGCGGCGGCGCGGGCGGCGGCGCGGGCGGCGGCGCGGGCGGGCGCGCCGGCCGTGGTGGCGCACCGGCGGCAGCCGGCGCGCGCGCGGGCGGCGCGGGCGGCGCGGGCGGCGCGGGCGGCGCGGGCGGCGCGGGCGCTGAAGACGACCAGAACGCGCCCTCGGCCACGCAGCCGAATCAGACCATCGCCGCGCGGCTCGGCACCACGACCGAGATGCTCACCGCGACGTTCAACCCGAACGGCGAGCAGAAGAAGACGATCGAGGTGCTGCCGGCGGAGGTTCAGAAGCAGGGCGAGCGGATCGGCAAGGTCGCGGCCGATCGGCTGCCGGCGCTGCTCAAGGCGCTGAAGGAGGCGGGCGTCGAGGTGAAGTCGCCGGGAGGGTGAGACGCGATCCCGCGCGCCGTGGCGGATCGCCCCGTTACCGCCGCGGCACGCTCCGCAGGTACTCCTCGCCGCGCCGCATCATCGCCGCGAATGCCGGCTCATCACCGGCGCGCACGGCGGCGCGCAGGCGGTCCACCGCCTCGCCCAGCGCCCCAAGCGCTGCGCCGCCGTATTCGTTGAGCGACTGGATCTCGAAGTAGAGGTGCGGGTTCTCCGCCGCGACGCGCCGTGCCACCTCGAGCTGCGCGTCGAACGTCGTGCTCGACAGCTGGGCGAGCTTGGGCGCCGCCTCGCCGCTCTCCGCCAGCGCGGTGAAGAACGCGATGTTGAGCGCATGCGAGAGCCCCAGGATGTAGGCGACGAGCCGGTCGTGCGACTCGAGATCCATTTCCACTCGCGCCGCCATCGTCGAGGCGAAGAGCTCCTTCGCGCGCCGCGTCGCCTCGGGAACGCCGACGTCCACGAAAATGACGTGCCGGCCCGAGAGCAGCTCCGTGTCGGGTCCGAACATCGGGTGAACGGAAGTGACCTTGACTCCCGCGTCCGCGAGCGCCTGGAGCCCCGGTCTGAGCGGCGTCTTGAGCGAGCCGATGTCGAACACCACGCCGCGTGGGCGGCGCGCGGCCAGCTCTTCGAGAATCGCGCCTGATGCCCTGAGTGGAGCCGCGACGACGATCAGGTCGTGGTCCAGCGGCGACCGCCGCCAGTCGTCCACGAACGGGAATTCGCCCGCGGGGCCCGCCGGATCCGCGACCGCCACCGCGTAGCCCTGCGACGCGAGAAAGCGCGCCATCCATCGTCCCATCTTCCCCGCGCCGCCGATCACCAGCGCGCGCTGCCCCTCGCCTTCACCGCCGGCCTGCACGCGCTCCCGCTCCTGCGCGGTGAGCGAGGCGCGAATCAGCAGCAGGAGCAGCTCCTCGGCGAGCTCGGCGCTCACGTTCTGCGCGGCGGCGGCGCGGCGCGCGCGGCCGATGACCTCCGCCTCCTGCGCGAAGTCGCGCGTCGGCCGGCCGGCCGCCGCCTTGGTCCGCCCGATCTCCGTCACCATCGCCTGCCGTCGCGCGACGAGCTTCAACAGCTCCTCGTCCAGTGCGGCCAGTCGGGCGCGAAGCGCGTCGAGCGCCGGATCGTCGTTCGGTCGAGACTCCATCGCGTGACCGAGTGCCGCGATCGCTACTTGCCTTCGTACTTGAAGGACACCTTCACTTTCGCCCGGTAGGCTTGCACCTTGCCGTCCTTCATCACGAGGTCGAGGTCGGACACTTCCGCCACGCGCAGGTCGCGCAGCGTCTGCGCCGCCCGCCTCACCGCCGCGGTGGCCGCCTTCTCCCACGATTCCGTGCTGGTGCCGACCAACTCGATCACCTTGTAGACGCTTTCCGCCATGGACCGGTCCTCCGGATAGGTGGTGGTCGTCGCGTGTGATGCGGTATGGACTTCGACGCCCCTGAACGATATACGTGGAAGGAACATGCGGCGATCCTTCCCGGGGCTGCTCCCCGCCATTCTCCTCGCGGCCGCGACGCGTGCGGCCGCCCCGCAGGTCCCGGAGGCGCTCTGGTACTCCGTGCGCAGCGAGGAGAGCGTGCAGAGATTCCTGGCGCACGCCGGCCGGATCTCGATCGTCTCGCCTCAGGTGTTCACGCTCGACAGCACCGGCGTCATCCGGGGAAGCGTGGACCGGCGCGTGATCGACGCGGCGCGCGCGAACCGGGTGAAGCTCGTGCCGCTCGTGATGAACCCGGGCTTCGACCAGCCGGCGATCCATCGCGTGCTCACCGTGCCCGATGCGCGGCGTCGCGCCGTTCGCAGTCTCGCCGCGCTCTGCCGTGACCACCGCTTCGACGGCATCCAGTTCGACATCGAGAACGTCCACGTCTCCGACAAGGCGGCGCTCACCGCATTCGTGCGTGAGTCCGTGGACTCCGTGCACCGCGCCGGCTGCACGCTCTCGGCGGCCGTCGTGCCGCGCACCGGCGAGGACCCGGGCCCGACCAGCTACCACCGCTGGATCTTCGAGAACTGGCGCGCGGCGTACGACTACAAGGCGCTCGCGGACACGCTCGATTTCCTCTCGTACATGACGTACGCCCAGCACACCGGGAATTCGCCCGCCGGCCCCGTCGCCGGCTATCCGTGGATGGAGGAGGCCCTCCAGTACGTGCTCTCGCTTGGCGTGCCGCCGTCGAAGATCTCGCTCGGGATTCCCGCCTACTCCGACTGGTGGTATCCGGCGTACGACGAGAAGAGCGGACCGCGGATGCGCGGCCGTGACATCTCCTACGCGTTTGCCGAGAGCATTCTCGCGCGGAGCGGCGTGGAGCCCGCGTGGGACGACGTGCAGAAGGCGCCGTTCGCGCTGTGGGACGAGAAGGGCGTCTTCCAGCATCTCTGGATCGAGGACGCACGAGCGTTCGCCGCGAAGCTCGCGCTCGTCACCAAGTACGGATTGCGCGGCTACTCGGTCTGGAAACTGGGCGACGAGGACCCGAAGCTGTGGGACGCGATCGGGCCGGTGGCGAAGTGAGAGCGCCGGCGATCGCGCGAACGCCGAACTCGCGGGAGGTGGCAGGATGATCCGACTCAAACGCGTGCGCGGAACGGCCGCGCTCGTCGCGGGCGCGTTGCTGGCGCCCGCCGCCGGCCTGGCGGCGATTCCCGTCGCCGGCGACTCCACGACCTGGGTCATCCTCAACCACGGCCGTCCCGCGGGCGACCTCGTCGTCGTCCGGAACGGCGACTCGCTCGTCGTCCGCTACATCTTCGTGGACCGGAACCGCGGCACGCGCCTCGAGACGCGCTATCGTCTCGCGCCGAATGGCGACGTCCTGGGCGGCGAGTCGCGTCCCATCGGGGCCGACGGTCGCGCGGGCGACCCGAGCGAGCGCTTCGAGGTGAAAGGCGATTCCGCGCGATGGACGACGTTCGGCGGCCGCGGCCGCGGCGGCGCGGGCGGCGCCGGCGGGGGCGGTCGCGGCGGCGCGCCGGGCACGACGATAGTGCGCATCGAGCAGGGCGGGTACGTGAGTCTCCGCGGCGGCGGGACGCCCTGGGAGCAGGCGATGCTCGCGCGTTTCCTCCTCAGGCAGCCGGGGAAGTCGGCGAAGATCCTCCCGGGCGGTGCGACCGCCCGGCTCGAGATCGTCGCCGACACGACCGTGACCACGAGCCGCGGCCGCCAGCGTGTGCGCCTCGCCATGATCTCGAGCGCCAATCCGAACGCCCCGAACGGCATCTGGCTCGACGACCGGGATGCGCTCTTCGCGACCGGCGCCGCGTGGTTCATCACGGTGCGGCCGGGCGCCGAGCGCGCGCTCCCCGCGCTCCGCGCGGCCGAGATCCGGTACCGCAATGCCCGGGCCGAAGCGCTCGCCAGGCGGCTCACGACGCCGGTGAACGGCGCCCTCGTGATCCGGAACGGCGACCTCTTCGACAGCGAGCGCGGCATCGTCGCGCCGCGCACCACGATCGTCGTGCGTGGCGATCGCATCGTCGCCGTGGGGCCCGCGGACTCCGTGCCCGTCCCCGCGGGCGCGACGGTGATTGACGCGCTCGGCAAGACCGTCGTCCCGGGCCTCTGGGAGATGCACACGCACGTGCAGGTCACGAGCCAGTCCTCGGGGAGCGTGAGCCAGCTCGCGCAGGGGATCACCACGGCGCGTGACGTCGCCGCCGATCTCGACGTCGCCGTGTCGCAGCGCGACCGGGAACGCGCCGGCCGGCTCGCGTCGCCACGAATGATCCTCGCCGGATTCATCGAGGGACCCGAGCGCTGGGCCGGGCCGAGCGAGGTGCTCGTGAGCACGGAGACCGAGGCGCGCGCGTGGGTCGCACGCTACGACTCGCTCGGCTACAAGCAGATCAAGCTCTACAACCTCGTGCACCCGGACCTCGTCCCGACGATCGCCGAGGAGGCGCACAAGCGCGGGATGCGCCTGAGCGGCCACGTGCCGCGCGGCCTCAGCGTCCCGGCCGCGGTACTCCTCGGCTTCGACGAGATCCAGCACGCGGCGTTCCTCTTCTCGACGTTCTATCAGGACTCGCTCTACGTCCCGACGATGCGCCCCTATTCGGCCGTCGCCACCGCCGTGGCGCCGAACGTCAACGTGGACGGTCCCGAGATGAGCACGCTGATCGCGCTCCTGCGCGATCACCGCACCGTGATTGACGGGACGTTCAACATCTGGATCGGCGGCGGAGGCGCGGCGGTGGGCGGCGGGCCGTCGGCCAATCTCTCGAAGGCCGACAGCAACTACCTCCGGCTCATCAGGCGGCTCTACGACGGCGGCGTCACCCTCGTCGCGGGCACCGACAACGGCGCCGGCACGACGTACCACCGCGAGCTCGCGCTCTACGAGCAGGCGGGCATCCCGGCGCCGCAAGTGCTCCAGATCGCGACGATCGTCGCCGCGCGTGTGATGCAGGACGACCGGGACTACGGCAGCATCGCGACGGGAAAGGTCGCCGACCTGGTGATCGTCAACGGCAAGCCGCACGAGCGCGTGGCCGATCTCGGCAAGCTCGAGACGGTCATCCGCGCCGGGCGCGTATACGCGGTGAAGGACCTCACGGCCGCGCTGCGCGCACCATGACGGATCGCCGCGCGTTCGCGCGCGATCTGCGCGCGCCGTAGTTTTCGGTCAACGTCTGGAGGTCAGATGACCGCGCTCTCCCGCCGCGACTTCGCCCGCTTCCTCGCATTCACCGGCTCGGCGGCGTTGATCCCCGAGCGCGCATTCGCCGAGCGCACACGGACGCTCGAGGAATGGGGCCTCACCAACGCGCCGCTTCCGCCGACGCCGGCCGAGCCCGACGAGAAATTCTGGCACGAAGTCCGCTCGCGCTTCCTCATTCCGCGCGACCTGGGCTTCCTCAACGCCGCCAACCTCTGCCCCACATCGCTCCCCGCGATCGAGGCGCTGGAGCGGAACGTGCGCGCGTACGAGGCGAACCCTTCCCCCGAAGTGCGCTCGGAACTGATGAAGGGACGCGAGGAAGCCCGAAAGCTGCTCGCCGAGGCGCTCCGCGTGACGCCCGAAGAGATCGTGCTCACACGCAACACGACGGAAGGGAACAACTTCGTGTCGAGTGGAATCCCGCTGGGCGCGGGCGACGAAGTCGTGGTGTGGGCCGACAACCACCCGAGCAACCTCAGGGCCTGGACCGAGAAGGCGAAGCGGTTCGGCTTCACGGTCGTGACCGTGCCCGTCGTGAGCCCCCACCCGGGCGCCGATGGCTACGTCGCCCTCTTCACGAAAGCGATGACGCCCCGCACCAGAGTGCTCGCCTTCTCGCACGTGAGCAGCAATTCGGGCGACCTCCTCCCCGCCGCCGAGCTGTGCAAGCTCGCCCGCGAGCGCGGCGCCTTCTCGCTCGTGGACGGCGCACAGACCTTCGGCGTCCTCGATCTGGACCTGGCCGCGATGCAGCCGGACTTCTTCACCGGCTCGATGCACAAGTGGCCGTGCGGACCGAAGGAAAAGGGACTCTTCTACGTGAACAAGACGGTGCACGACAGGATCTTCCCGAGCGTGTACGGCGTGTACGCGGGCGCCGTCGGCATCTCCCGGCAGTTCGAGGGCGAGGGGCAGCGCGACGACGCGTCCATCGCGGCGGTCGTGGAAGGACTCAAGTTCCAGGGCACGATCGGCCGCGCGATGATCGAGAAGCGTTCACGCGCGCTCGCGCAGCATCTCGTTACGGAGCTGGGGAAGCTCGACGGCATCACGATGTGGACCCACACCGATCCCGCCCTGAGTTCGGCGATCGTGATCTTCAGGCCGGGCGCGCTCGATCCCCGCCGGCTCGGCGCCGCGCTCACCCAGAAGGAGCGCATCGTCTGCACCGTGCGCGCGAGCCAGGATCGCCCCGGGCTCCGGGTCTCGCCGCACTTCTACAATACGATGGACGAGATGGACCGCACCGTGGGAGCGATCCGGAAGTATCTGGCGAGCGGCGTGTAGGCGGCGGCGCCCGAACTCCCATGGTCGCGCTTCGTCGTATAGTCGCATCGTGCGGCCTCGCCGCGCCCCTCGCCGCGCCCCTCGCCGCGCCCCTCGCCTGGGCGCAATCGCCCGCCCCCGACCCTCACCTCATCCCCGCGCCCCGCGAGATCTCGACGGGCGGCCTCGCCACGCTCCCCAGGTCCATCGTCGTCGTCTCGGGCACGAGCGACGAGGATCGCTTCACGGCCCGAGAGCTCGCCGACGCGCTCAGGGGCCGCGGACTCAAGCCGGCGATCGGCCCGACGGCCACGGGCCGCTTCCGGATTACGCTCGCGCGCCTGGAATCTCCGGTCGCACAGCGCGCGTTGAAGAACTCCAGGCTTTCCTTCGACGATGCGATGAAGCCCGAGGGGTACGTGCTCATCACCACCGGGGACGCCACGGTCGCGATCGCGAGCACGAGCGCCGGCATCTTCTACGCCGCCCAGACCATCAAGCAGCTCATCCGGACCGACGGGCCCGACGCCCGGATCCACACCGGCGTCATCCGCGACTGGCCCGCGATGCGCTACCGCGGGCTCCACGACGACCTCTCCCGCGGCCCCGTCCCCACACTCGACTACCAGAAGAAACAGATCCGCACCTTCGCCGCTTACAAGCTCAATGTCTACTCCCCCTACTTCGAGCACACGCTCGCCTACAACTCGAATCCCCTCATCGCCCCGCCCGGCGGCGCGATGACGCGCGAGCAGGTCCGGGAACTCGTCGCCTACGCCAGGCGCTATCACGTGGACGTCATCCCCGAGCAGGAGGCCTTCGGCCATCTCCACCACGTCCTCAAGTACGACCTCTACGATCATCTCGCCGAGACGCCGCACGGTCACGTGCTCGCGCCGGGTCAGCCCGGCTCACTCGACCTCATCAAGCAGTGGTTCGCCGAGATCGACTCGCTGTTTCCCTCGAAGTTCGTCCACCTGGGAGCCGACGAGACCTTCGAACTCGGCCTCGGCCGCACGAGGGACCGCGTGCAGCGCGATTCGCTCGGCCCTGTCTACATTGACTTCCTCAAGCAGATCGAGGGCGCGCTCCGCTACACGAAGAAGCGCTTCCTGTTCTGGGGCGACATCGCGCAGGGCTCGCCGGCACTCGTGAAGTCGCTCCCGAAGGATCTCATCGCCGTCGCGTGGGGCTACGGCGCGAACCCGAATCCCTCGCGCCTGCTCGGCACCTACGTGGACGCAGGAATGGAGACGTGGGTCTCCCCGGGCGTGAATGGCTGGAATCGCGTCTTCCCCAACAACGACGTCACGCTCCGCAACATCCAGGCGATGGCGCGCGAAGGACAGCGGCTCGGCTCCACCGGCCTCCTCAACACGAGCTGGGACGACGACGGCGAAGCGCTCTTCAACCAGCAGTGGTACGGCGTCCTGTTCGGCGCCGCCGCGAGCTGGCAGAACGGAGAATCGCCCATCGAGGAGTTCCAGCGGAGTTACGGCCTCCAGTTCCACGGCGACGCGACGGGGAAGATCGACCAGGCGCAACTCAAGCTCTCCCAGGCGCACGCGCTCCTCGCCAGTGCGGGCCTGGGCGACGGCTCGAACTCCCTCTATTGGGTTGACCCGTACACGAGTGAAGGGCAGTTCAGAGCGCAGCGGATCCGCGTCGTCTCGCGCGAGATGCGCGTGCTCGCCGAGTCGGCGCTGGTGCTCATCGCCCAGGCGCGTGAAGTGGCGCGCGTACGCTCCGGCGGAAAGGCGACGGGCGTGAGTGCACTCCGCGAGCCGGACGTCCTCGATGCCACCGAGGCGGGCGCGCGCCGCCTCGACTTCATCGGGATGAAGTTCCAGCTCGCCGACGAAATCGTCCGCCTGTACGCGGCGGCCACCGACTCCGCCGCGAAGGGCGCCAGCCCCGGCCACGACCTGGGCGAGATCGCCTCGAGCATCAACTCCCGCACCCAGGATCTCCGCGACGGCTACGTGCTCGGCCGGGAACTGTACGAGAAGAGCTGGCGCGCCGAGAACCGGCCGTACTGGCTGATGAACGTGTTGAACCGCTACGACCTCGCGGCGCAGCTCTGGATCCAGCGGCTCGACAAGGTCAACCAGGCCCGCGCACAATGGGCCCGGACACGGACCCTGCCCGCGCCGGAGGAGATCGGGATTCCCCGCGCGATGCCAGGCGTGGTGCCGTAGCGGGCAGCCGATGCGCGTCGAAGGGCGACGCGGAGATCTGCGAGCGCACGGTTCCCACTCGTGTTAGAATCCGTGGCACGATTCCGACCTCCCGCTCGACGCCTTCTTCACCGCCGAGGCGGATCACCAGGACTATGCGACCCACCACCCGACGGAGTTCTGCATCGTGATTCACCACCTGCCGAAGGTGGATCGCCTGCGCGAGCAGTTCCTCGCGCTCCACCGCGACGACCCCGCGAAGCCGTAGGAACGCTCGCGTGACGCCGTGGGTCTCGCGCCTGTTCTTCGCGAACATCGGCGCCTTCTTCCTGCAGATGCTCTCGCCGGGCCTCGTGAACGCGTTCGTATTCGTTCCGCGGCTCGCCCTCGTTCGGCCGTGGACGCTCGTCACGTACATGTTCCTCCACGGGGGCCTGATGCATCTGCTCTTCAACATGCTGGCGCTGTACTTCTTCGGACCCCGGGTGGAGGAGCGGCTCGGCTCACGGCGTTTCGTGCAGCTCTACTTCGTGAGCGGCGTCGCGGGGGGCGTGCTCTCGTTCCTGCTCGCGCCCTACGCGGCGATCGTCGGCGCATCGGCCGCGATCTTCGGAGTGATGCTCGCCTTCGCGACCTTCTGGCCGCACGCGCAGATCCTCATCTGGGGCATCCTCCCGGTGCAGGCACGCTGGCTCGTGGTGATCACGACCGTGCTCGCGCTCTGGAGCGGCTTCTCCGGCTCGCGCGGCGGCGTCGCCGACTTCGCGCACCTGGGCGGCTACGCGGGCGCGTTCCTCTACCTCCGCGCGATTGATCCCGAGCGCCGGCGGAAGCGCTTCCGCCAGCGCTCGATCGGCGGCACCGGCGATCGCGTGCTCACCAATTGGAAACGCGTGGACATGCAGAAGGTCCACGAGCTGAACCGCGACGAGGTGAACCGCATTCTCGACAAGATCAACGAAACGGGACTGGCGAGCCTGACGCCCGAGGAACGGCTCTTCCTCTCGAACTTCGTGCCGCCGGACGATCGCGCGCCGCCCGTGGCCTGAGACTGGCGACGCTCGGAACGCCTTCGCATCTTGAGCGTCCCGGAGGTTTCTCCCCCCTCTCTCATCCTCCAATGCGTCACCACCATCCCCTCGCGCGCGCGCTTGTCTTCGGCGCCGCGCTTCCCGTCGCGCTCGCCGCGCAACAGCCGGACTCTCTCACGCTCGCCGGCCTCCGCTGGCGCCACATCGGCCCGGCCAACCATCAAGGGCGCGTAACCGACGTGCAGGGCGTTCCCTGGCCGTCGCGCACCTTCTACGTCGCGACCGCCGGAGGCGGCGTCTGGAAGACCACCAACGCCGGAACGTCGTTCCGCCCCGTCTTCGAGAACGAGCGCGTCTCGTCCGGCGGGATGCTCGCCATCGCGCCGAGCGACACCAGCATCGTGTACTACGGCACCGGCGAGCCGAACAGCAGGAACTCGATCTCGCCCGGCAACGGCGTGTGGAAGTCCACGAACGGCGGTCGCACCTGGGCGTTCGTCGGCCTCAAGGAGACGCAGCACGTCGGCCGCATCGTCGTGCACCCGCGCGACGCGAACATCGTCTACCTCGCCGCGCTCGGCCACGCCTGGGGCGCCAACAAGGAGCGCGGACTCTACAAGACCACCGACGGCGGCACGAGCTGGCAGCTCAAGAAGTTCATCAACGACTCGACGGGCTTCGTGGATGTCGCCCTCGACCCGCGTGAACCGAACATCGTCTGGGCCTCAAGCTACCAGCGCGTGCGCGGCCCCTACTTCCTCTACTCCGGCGGCAAGGGCTCCGCGCTCTGGAAGAGCGGCGACGCCGGCGAGACGTGGTCCGAGGTGAAGGGCAATGGCTTCCCGGAGACGATGAAGGGACGCATCGCGATTGCCATCTCGCCCTCGAGCCCCGACGTGATGTACACGATGGTCGAGGCCGACACCGCGCCGAACCCGAAGAAGGATCCCACGGTGCGGGCGCAGAAATCGCCGAGCGGGCTCTACCGCTCGGAGGACGGCGGGAAGACCTGGACGAAGATGAGCGACGAGAACACGCGCCCCTTCTACTACTCGCAGGTGCGGGTGGACCCGGTGAATCCCAACCACGTCTTCTGGTCGAGCACGCCGATCAAGTACTCGTGGGACGGCGGGAGGACCGCGGGCAACGCGACCGTCGGCGTGCACGTGGACCATCACGCGATGTGGATTGACCCGAAGGATCCGTCGCACATCGTCGTCGGCAACGACGGCGGCGTCGCCCAGACCTGGGATGCGGGCGGCAACTGGGACGCGATGAACCAGCTCCCGGTCGGCCAGTACTACAACGTCTCGTACGACATGGCCGTGCCGTACACCGTCTGCGGCGGCGCGCAGGACAACGGCTCGTGGTGCGGGCCGAGCCGCCGCCGCGCCGGCTCCATCACGAACTCGATGTGGTTCACCTTCAACGGCGGCGACGGCTTCGTGACCGCGCAGGACCCGGTGAATCCCGACATCATCTACGGCGAATCGCAGGGCGGGAACATCGGCCGTTTCGTCGTCTCGACGGGCGAGCGCACGGGGCTCGTGAAGCCCGCGTGGCGACCGAAGTATCTGCAGTGGGAGGACTCGGTCGTCGTGCAGTGGCCCGACACGACGAGGGCGCTCGTGCCTGCGGAGAAGCGGCGCGTGGACACGTTCCGCGCGCAGCAGAAGCGGGACTCCGTGGAACTCGACATGCGCTGGAATTGGAACACGCCCTTCTTCATCTCGAAACACAATCACGAGGTGCTGTACTTCGGCGCGAATCGCGTGCTCAAGTCCACGAAGATGGGCAGCGACATGTATCCGATCTCGCCCGACCTCTCGTACGCCGACACGATGAAGCTTCGCGTCTCGACGCGGACGACGGGCGGCATCACGATTGACGCGACCGGCGCCGAGACGTTCGGGACGATCGTGTCGCTCAACGAGTCGCCGGTCCGCCCGGGCATCCTCTACGCCGGCACGGACGACGGCCGCCTCTGGATCTCGTGGAGCGACGGCGGCGCGTGGATCGAACTGACGAGGAACGTCACGGGCGTGCCGGCGGGCACCTATGTGTCCCGCATCGAGCCCTCGCACTTCGACTCGCTCACGCTCTACGTGACGTACGACAACCACCGCCGGGACGATTTCACGCCGTACGTCCTGGCGACGAGCGACGGCGGGCGGACCTTCAGGTCCATCGCGAGTAATCTCCCGACGGGTGGCCCCGACTACGCGTACGTCGTGCGCGAGGACCCGAAGAACCGCGACCTGCTCTTCGTCGGCACCGACGTGGGCGCGTACGTCTCGACGAACCGCGGGCAGAGCTGGCAGAAGTTCATGACCGGGCTGCCCTCGACGCCGGTGATGGACCTGCAGATCCATCCGCGCGACGGCGAGCTCATCGCCGCGACGCACGGCCGGAGCTTCTGGATCGTGGACATCGCGCCGCTCGAGCAGTGGAATGCGCAGGTGGCGGCGAAGCCGCTGCATCTCTTCAAGCCGAAGACCGCCTATCAGTGGGGCGAGAAGCCGTACAACGGCGAGTCGGTCGGGCAGAAGCTGTTCGAGGCGCCGAGCCCGGGGCTCGGCGCGGAGATCGTGTACCGCGTCGCGCAGTCCGTGGCGCCGCTCAAGGTCATCGTGCAGGACGCGAGCGGCGACACGCTGGCCACGCTGAACGGCTCCGGCGCCGCGGGCATCCAGCGCGTCGTATGGAACTTCCGCGGCAAGGCGCCGCCCACGGTCGCGCTCTCACCGGCCGGCGTGCGCGATTCAATCAGGAGCGCGCGGATGATCGCGGCGATGCTCGATTCCGTAGAGAAGGCCGGGACGCTTCCGAAGGCAACGGTGGACCGCATTCGCGCGGCGATCGCGAGCCCGGAAGGCATCATGGGGCTCTTCCCCGGCGGATTCGGCGGCGGCGGCCGTGGCGGCCGCGGCGGATTCGTCGAGCGGCCCGGCGAGCAGATGACGCCCGCGGGAGGCCGGGGCGGCGTCGGCGGCATGCTTCCCGGTGGCGCGCCGGGCGTCGCCGCGGCGGGAGGCCGCGCGGGCGGCGAGGGCGCTCCACCGCTCGATCCGCAGAGCCTCTTCGCGGCGTTCGGCGGCGGTGGCCGCGCGGGACAGCTCGCGCTGCTCTTCGGCGGGGGCCGCGGCGGATTCTTCGGCGGGGGCGGCGGGCCGCCGGTCGTCGGCACCGGCGACTATCTCGTCTCCATTTCCATCAGCGGCGAGACGCAACGGCAACTGCTGCGCGTGGAGCGCGTGAGCGGGACGGGCGGGGGAGGCGGAGGGTTCCAGCGATAGCGGCAGCTGTTCCGAAATGCCCTTGCCATCGCCACGCCGCGCGTCACGAGGCCGGCGCGCCGGGATGACTCGCTAGAATCAGAGGATGCTCAGCCCCGCGCAACACGTGGCCATCGCGGCGATCGCGCTCCTCGGCGGCGCCGTGAACGCGATCGCCGGCGGCGGGATGCTGCTCACGTTTCCCGCGCTCATCGGCCTGGGCGTCCCGTCGCTCGTCGCCAACGCGACGAGCACCGTCGCGCTCTGGCCCGCGAGCGTCGCGTCCTTCCTCGGCTACCGCGCCGAGCTGACCGGCGTTCGCGCGTGGGCGCTCTGGTTTCTCGCACCGAGCGTGGCGGGCGGGCTCCTGGGCGGCGTGCTCCTCACCGTCACGAGCCAGCGCCGGTTCGACCAGATCGTGCCCTTTCTCGTGCTTTTCGCGACGCTCCTCTTCCTGGGGCAACGCCCTGCGCTCGACGCTCTCAACCGCCGCGCCGGCCACGTCTCGCGCGAGTCGCGCGAAGTGACGGCGCGACCACCCGCGCGCGGATTCCTCCTCTTCCACTTCTTCGTCGCCGTCTACGGCGGCTACTTCGGCGGCGGCGCGGGAATCATCATGCTCGCCGCGTTCGGCCTGATGGGACTCACCAACATCCATCAGATGAACGGCCTCAAGAACTTCTGCGGTCTCACGTTCAACCTCGTCGCGATCGGCGCGTTCGTCGTGAAGGGACTCGTGGACTGGCCGATCGCGCTCACCATGGCGCTCGGGAGCGTGCTGGGCGGCTGGGCCGCGTCGGGGCTCGCGCAGCGCGTGCCGCAGGCGTGGGTTCGCGGCGCGGTCGTCGTGATCGGATTCGCCGCCGGCCTCTCGCTCCTCATCGCGCGCGACTGAGCGCGCCTGACCTCACGGGAGTCGCAGCACCACCGGCGCGGTCGTGACCCCCACGCGGTCCACCGCCGTCACCGCCACCAGCTCCGGCGACACGAACGAGGCGCGTACCAGCTCGGACAGCGCCAGCGCCCGCAGCGTTCCGTCGAGCACTCGGCTCTCCCACCGCCCGCCGAGCCTGAGCTGCACGAGCCACCACCGGACGACGTCCTTCCCCGCAGGCGAAAGCGTGAGCACCACCCCGCTCCCGCGTTCCCTGAGCGCGACCGCCGGGGGCCCGATCACGCCGCGCGTCATCCAGGGCGACGCGGGCACGAGCGCGGGCTCCGCGTACAGCAGCCGCTCGAGCGCGGTGCCGACACTGTCCCGGTCGTCGAGCAGTGCCTTCATCGAGAAGTGCACGTTCCCCGTCGCGCCGGGCTGCGCGCGCGTCGCACGCACCTGCGCGAGAATCTCGTCGCGGCGCCAGGCGGCCGGGCTCACTCCCGCCCCACTTCCGTCCGCGCTGCTCAAACTATCGCCGCTTCGCCCTTCGACCCTGGACGTGTAGTTTCCCGGCCACACGTGCCGCTGCAGTGAGTCCTGCTCGACCCACCACCGAAGCAGATCGCCGTAGCGTTGCCCCTCCTGCTCCATCGGCCAGTAGAGCTGCGGCGAGAAATAGTCCGCCCAGCCTTCACGGAGCCACCGCCGGGAGTCGGCGTAGAGCTTCTCGTACGCGTCGAACCCGGTGACGTTCTCCGGGTTCCCCGGGCGCCAGATGCCGAAGGGGCTGATCCCGAACTTCACCCACGGCTTGGCCTTCCGGATCGCCTTGTGCAGGGTGTCAATGAGCCGGTCCACGTTCGCGCGGCGCCAATCGTCGCGCGCGAGCGTGCCGCCGGATTCGCGGTAGCGCTTCCAGCTGCGGTCGTCGGGAAACTCGGTGGAACCGTTCGGCCGGCGCTCCGGGTACGGATAGAAATAGTCGTCGAGGTGCACGCCATCCACGTCGTAGCGCCTCACCACGTCGAGCACCACGCGCAGCGTTCGCCGCCGGACGGCGGGCTCGCCGGGATCCATCCAGAGCTGCCTCCCGTAACGCTTCACGAGCGCCGGGTACGAGCGCGCGATGTGCCTCGGCGAGAGCGGGCCCTTCGCCGAGGGCTCTTGTGCGCGATACGGATTGAACCACGCGTGCAGCTCGAGCCCGCGTGCGTGCGCTTCCCTTACCGCGAACGCCAGCGGATCCCACCGGGGCACCGGCGCGCGCCCCTGCCGGCCGGTGAGGTACTCGGACCACGGCTCGATCGTCGACGCGTAGAGCGCGTCGCCCGCGGGGCGCACCTGCAGAATCACCGCATTGAGCCCGACGGCCCTCGCGCGATCGAGGATCGCGATCAGCTCCGCTTTCGCGAACGAGGGCGGAAGACCCGGGGTGGACGGCCAGTCAATGTTGCGCACCGTGGCGACCCACACTCCGCGAAACTCGCGCGCCACCGCAGGTGGCACACACACGGAATCGGAGAGCGGACAGGGCGCCGCGAGCGGAGGCGCCGGCGGCCGCGCGGGTGGCCGCGCGGGTAGCCGCGCGGCTGCCGGCTTCGGTCGCGTCGACGATTGCGCGGAGAGCGATGGGATCGCAGTGCACGCTGACATCGCTGCCACGGTGCACGCGATCGTTCGCATCGCGGTGGCCGCTCCCGCCCGCCTCATCATCCCCGTCATCGCGCTCGTGTCCACTTCACATCAGCCTCTTGAGGTCCGCCGCCAGCTCGTCGCCCCTGGTCCCCGGTGCGAACACGAAGCGCACTCGCCCGCCACGATCAATCAGGAACACGCCCGCCGGGTGGGTCACGCCGTAGCCCGACATCCCGGGCATCTCCTCTCTCACCACCGCGAACCCCCACGCCGTCTTGATCGTGTCGAGCTGCGCGGCGGTCGGCGCGAGCCCGACAAACGTCGAGTCGAACTGCCACGCGTACGACTCGGTGCCCGCCGGGGTGTCGCGCTCGGGATCCACACTCACGAAGACGAAGCGCAGCCGGTCGCGTTTCGCGCCGAGCAGGCGCCGGGCCTGCGCGAAGTCGGCGAGCGTCGTGGGGCAGACGTCGGGGCAGTGTGTATAACCGAAGTAGACCATCACCGTCCTGCCCCGCTCGGCGGCGAGGTCAAACGCGTTCCCGCGCGAATCGTGCAGGCGGAGCGCGGGCGCCACCTGGTCGCCAGGCACGGCGGTGCCGTGCAACGGGGTGGACTCCCGGCAGGCGGCGAGGGCGCACGCGAAGGCGAGCAGAACCGGACGCGGGGACATTCAATTAATGTAGCGTCCCGGGCGATTCACCCTCGCCCCTCAACTCCCGGCACCATAGCTTCCCACTCGATCCCGTACCGCGCTCGTCTGGCCCACGCACTCCGTCCCTATGATCGTCCCCGCCTCTCTCAAGCGCGCCGCGGTCGTTCTCGGCGCTCTCGCACTCGCCGCTTGCGCCGGACTCCGCCCCACCGGCACTCCCGCTTCCGTTGCTCCTGAAACCCCGCTCGTCGGCCCGCGCACCGGGTCCGTGATGGTCGTGGGCGGCGGTTCGATGGGCCCCGAGCTCTGGTCCAGGTTCATCGAGCTCGCCGGCGGACCCGACGCCCTCATCGTGGACGTTCCCACCGCCGGCGGCGACTCCGTCTACGCGCCTAACTGGCGGGGCGCGAACGCGCTCAGGGCTGCGGGAGCCAGGAATGTCGTCATCCTGCACACGGTCAACCGCCGCGTCGCCGACTCCGACAGTTTCGTCGCGCCACTCACGCGCGCCGGCGGCGTCTGGTTCGAGGGGGGACGCCAGTGGCATCTCGTGGATTCGTACGCCGGCACGAAGACCGAGCAGGAGCTCCACAACGTGCTCGCGCGCGGTGGCATCGTCGGCGGGTCATCGGCTGGCGCATCCATTCTCGCGAGCTTCTTGGTGCGCGGCGCGCGCGAAGGCAACGCGATCATGGTGGCTCCCGCGTACCTGAAGGGCTTCGGTTTCCTGCGCAACACGGCAATTGACCAGCACGTCGTCGCGCGCGAGCGGCTCCGCGACCTCGCCGACTCGGTGATGCCGCGCTTCCCGGAGCTGCTCGGGATGTCGGAGGACGAAGGCACGGCGTGGCTCGTGCGGGGCGACGAGGCGGAGATACTCGGCAAGAACAAGGCGTTCGTCTACGGCGGGAAGGACCGGAACGATCCGGGCCGGCCCTTCCTCACCCTGCGTCCGGGCGACCGATACGACCTCGGCGCGCGACGCGTCATCCGCCGGGCGATCAGCGACTCGCCGCTCACCGAGGCCTTCGTGGATTCGCTCTTCAGGGACTTCGCCCGGGGGAGCTCCCCCGGCGCGTCCGTGCTGGTGGCTCAGGAGGGGCGCGTCCTCGTCAACAAGGCGTACGGGCTCCCCGATCCCGCGGGCCAGAAGTACATGCCTGCGACGACGATACCGAACTTCCCGCTCGGCGCGATCTCGGAGGCGCTGAATGTCGCCGCGACGCGCGCGGCCGACACGGCGGCAGGGCGCGGTGGCAAGGGATACGGCCAGGCACTCGCCCGCCGCGCCTTCACGCCCCTCGGCATGCACCGGACCGTCGCGACAGACGGCGGCGAGGTGTCGTCGAACGTGGACGAGCTCTACCGCTGGGACCTCGGGCTCTCCGCACCCCGGAGCACGCCGGACTCGGCGCGTGACGGCGCGCCGGCCACCGAGGGCACGCCGGCAGCGGTCGCCGCGGCGTGGCGCTCGGACAGCTACCGCGACCTCCCGCGTCAGAGCGCGTACGGCACGAGCGAGGGAAGGCGCCACGCGTTCGTCCGCTTTCCCGGGCTCCGTGTCGCGATCATCATCCTCACCAACCGGGACGATGCCGACGCCAGAGCCATCGCGGAGCGCATCACCGACCGCCTCCTGTTCACCGCGGGCGACGCACGGTGGAAGCCGCAGCGCGTGTCGTCCACGTCGAGCTGCCGCAGCATGAGCGCGGTGAGCGCGCTCGTGGCGTGGGCCGGATGCAGCGGCGGCCGCGTCTTCCGTACCGTGGACGGTGGCGAGACGTGGAGCGCCGAGTCGGTGAGCGGAGCCGGACGCCTCGACTTCCGGGGCATCAAGGCATTCGACGTGAACACCGCCGTGATCGTGAGCGCCGGCCCCGCGGAGCAGGGCGCGGCGCGCATCTACAGGACCACCGATGCGGGCAAGAGCTGGACGCTCACCTGGTCCGATTCCACGAAGGGAATCTTCCTCGATGGCGTCGCGTTCTGGGACGCGCGGCACGGCTTCACCTTCAGCGATCCGGTGGACGGGCGTCTCGTGATCCTCACCACCGACGACGGCGGGGCGCACTGGAGCCGCGTGCCGGGCACCAATGTCCCGCCGGTGATCGCCAACGAGGCCGCGTTCGCGGCGAGCAACACGCAGCTCGCGGTGCAAGGCGCCGCGAACGCCTGGATCGCGACCGGGGGAGGCGCGGAAGCACGCGTCTTCCGCACGACGGACCGCGGCCGGACCTGGAGCGTGTCGTCCACGCGGATGCCCGGCGGCCCGAGCGCGGGGCTGTTCGGCATCGCGTTCGCCGACGCGGCGAACGGGATCGCCGTGGGCGGCGACTACCGGATCGCGCGTGGTGTGACCGACTTCGCGGTTCGCACGACGGATGGCGGCATCACGTGGAAGCGCACCGGCGTGCTCCGCCCCGATGGCGTGACGCAGGGACTCGCCCTCGTCCCGGGCACGAGCCCACCGGTCTTCATCGCGACCGGTGCGCGCGGCACCGCGTTCACGCACGACTTCGGTGCCACGTGGGAGCCGGGTGACACGCTCACGTCGTGGGGTGTGTCCTTCGCCGGGGCCGACGTCGGGTGGGTGGCCGGCCCACGTGGCCGTGTCACGAGGTTCACGGCGAAACCGAAGAAGTGAGCTACGACCTCCAGTCGCTCACGTTTCCGCGGCTCGGCACGACGGCGCTGCGCGTCCTCGCGACGCTCCTCGAGAATCGGGTCACCGGTCCGCCGCTCGCCGAGAAGCTCAAGCGTGACGGCGGGCTCACCGGACTCCGGCGCGCCACGCTCGACGAGCCCCCGACGTTCTTCCCCCTCCTGAGCGCCGACGACCGCCCGCCGCCGTCCCTGGTCCACGTCGCCGAGGGGGGGAGCGCCCGCGCGCCGGGCGGCTTCCACTTCCCCGGCCTCGACGACTTCACCGACGCGTACCGGAGCGGCCGCACCACGCCGGAACAGATCGCCGAGCGATTCCTCGAGCAGCGCGAGCGCAGCGAGCGCGACGCGCCGCCGCTCCGGGCGTTCATCGCCGTCAACCGTGACGACGTGATGAGCCAGGCCCGGGCCTCCGCCGCACGCTGGCGCGCGGGGCGCACGCTGGGCCCGTTCGACGGCATCCCCGTGGCGATCAAGGACGAAATGGACCAGGCCGGCTACCCGACCACCGTCGGAACGAAGTTCCTCGGGTCGTCGCCGGCTCCTGAAGACGCCACGGAACTTGCGCGCCTCCGGGCCGCCGGCGCAATCCTCGTCGGCAAGACGAACATGCACGAGATCGGCATCAACGTCACCGGGCTCAATTCGCACCACGGCACCACGCGCAATCCGTACGATCACGACTACCACACCGGCGGATCGTCGAGCGGCCCGGCGACGGCGGTGGCGGCAGGGCTCGTCCCCGTGGCCATCGGCGCCGACGGCGGCGGCTCGATCCGCATTCCCTCCGCGTTCTGCGGGCTCGTCGGCCTGAAGGCCACCTTCGGTCGCGTGAGTGAGTCGGGCGCGGCACCGCTCTGCTGGAGCGTCGCGCACATCGGCCCGATCGCCGCCTCGGTGCGCGACTGCGCCCGCGCCTACGCGCTCATCGCCGGCGCCGACCCGCGCGATCCCCACTCGCTCGGCCATCCCGGTGTCGAGCTCGACGACGCCGCGCCGGGCTCGCTCGCCGGTGTCCGGCTCGGCGTCTACTGGCCCTGGTTCCGCCACGCGGCGCCGGAGGTCGTCGAGCGCTCCGAGGCGCTGGTCCGCGCGCTCGCGGAGCGCGGCGCGTCACTCGTCGAGCTGGAGATCCCCGAGCTCGACGCGATGCGCGTGGCGCACGTCGTGACCATCCTGGGGGAAATGGCCGCCGCGATGGCGCGCCACGACGCCGCGCACCGCAGGGATTTCTCCCTCGACGCGCGTGCGAACCTCGCCATCGCGCGCTCCTTCACCGCGGCGGAGTACGCCGCCGCCCAGCGCGTCCGGACCCGCGCGATCGCGGCGTTCCAGCGCCGCTTCGCCGAGGTGGACGCCATCATGACGCCCGCGACGGGGCGCACCGCGCCGCGCATCAACCTCGCCGCGCTCCCCGGCGGCGAGTCCGACCTCTCGACAACCACGGAGATCATGCGCTTCGCCTTCCCGCCGAACTTCACCGGGCATCCGGCGATCTGTTTTCCCGCCGGCTACGACGCCAATGGCCTGCCGGTCGGCGTGCAGGCCATCGGGCGACCGTGGGGCGAGCGCCTGCTGTTCCGCATCGCCGCCCTCGCCGAGACGCTCGTGGCGCGACGCGCGCCGCGCCGCTGGTACCCGCTGCTCGAGCCCTGACGTGCTCGTCCTCGGCTACGTCTTCGCGCTGTTCATCGGCCTCACGCTCGGCATGCTGGGCGCCGGCGGGTCTATTCTCACCGTACCGGTCTTCGTCTACGTGCTCCGTTTCGACCCGAAGCTCGCCGTCACGATGAGCCTGCCGGTCGTCGGTCTGACGAGCCTGGTCGGCGCCATCTCGCATTGGCGCGCGGGAAACGTGAACGTGAGAAGCGTGCTCTCCTTCGGCGTCGTCGCGATGGCGGCGGCATTTGCCGGCGCGAGGGCGTCGGTGTTCCTGGCCGCCGGCACCCAGCTCTTCCTGCTCGGCGTGGCGATGCTCACCGCGGCCGTTCTGATGTTGCGCGACTCGTTCCGGACGCCGCGCCCGATGCCGGCCACGCCGGGCGCGGGGCCGGACGCCGGGCGCGCCTCGGCAGCCGGCGAGCGCCCGCGTTCCGGCTCCCCGCTCGCCCTTCCCCTCGCGGGCCTCTTCGTCGGCGCGCTCACGGGCATCGTCGGCATTGGCGGCGGATTCATCATCGTGCCCGCGCTCGTCCTGCTCGCGCAGCTGCCGATGCGCGAGGCGGTCGGCACGTCGCTCACCGTCATCACGATGAACGCCGCCGCCGGCTTCGCGGGCCAGCATCGTCTCCGCGAACTGCCGCTCGACTTCCTGCTGGTCTTTGGCGGTGTCGCGATGGCCGGCATCATCGCGGGAACCTGGCTCGCGCGCTTTCTCCACCAGCGCACGCTCAAGCGCGCGTTCGCCGCGTTGCTCCTCGTCCTTGCCGTGCTCGTGCTCTGGCAGAACCGCGCCCTGCCGTAGGGCCGCACCACCCAGGGACCCGGGGATGTTCTTTCGACGGTTCTACGACGACTCTCTCGCGCAGGCGAGCTATCTCATCGGCTGCGACGCCACCGGCGAGGCCTTCGTCGTGGACGCGAACCGCGACGCCGAGCAGTACGCGGCGGCGGCTGGGGCCGAAGCGCTCCACATCACGCACGTGACCGAGACGCACATCCACGCCGACTTCGTGTCGGGGAGCCGCGAGCTCGCGCGTCGCGTGGGCGCGAAGCTCCTGCTCTCGGCCGAAGGCGGCCGCGACTGGCAGTACGCGTTCGCGGCGAGCGACAGCGCGTCGCTGCTCAGGGACGGCGACGCATTCCACGTGGGGCGCGTGCGCGTGGACGTGCTGCACACACCCGGCCACACGCCCGAGCACCTCGCCTTTCTCGTCACCGACCTCGCGGCGTCCGACCGTCCCGTCGGGCTCCTCTCGGGCGACTTCGTCTTCGTCGGCGATGTCGGCCGCCCCGACCTGCTCGAGCGGGCCGCGAGAATCGCCGGAACGATGGAGGCCGCGGCGCACGCGCTCTTCCGCTCACTGCAGCGCTTCCGCGAGCTGCCCGACTTCGTCCAGCTCTGGCCCGGCCACGGCGCCGGCTCCGCGTGCGGCAAGGCGCTCGGCGCGATGCCGCAGTCCACCGCGGGCTACGAGCGCGTCGCCAACTGGGGCCTCACGACGCTCGACGAGGACGTTTTCGTGCGCGACGTGCTCGCGGGCCAACCCGATCCCCCGGCGTACTTCGCCGAGATGAAGCGGATCAACCGCGAGGGCCCGCCGATACTAGGACGAATGCCGGAGCCGCCGCGCGTGGATCCGTCGCGCATCGCGAGTCTCGTCGCCGCCGGTGACCTCGTCGTGGACGTGCGCGCCGCCGACGCCTTCGCCGAGGGCCACGTCCCGGGATCGCTCAACATCCCCCTCACCAGAGCCTTCTCGACGTGGGCCGGATGGCTCCTCCCCTATGACCGCGATGCGTACCTCCTCGCCGCCGGCGCCGCCGATGCGGTGCGCGCCGCGCGCGAGATGGCGATGATCGGGCTCGATCGCGTCGCCGGATGGATCGGACCCGACGCACTCGCCGCGTGGACGAGCGGCGGCCAGTCGCTTGCGCGCGTCCCGCAGACCGACGCCTCCGAGCTCGCGCCGCGGCTCCATCGCCGCGAAGTCACCGTCGTGGACGTGCGAGAGCGCTCGGAGTGGGATGCGGGACACGTGCCCGGCGCGCTCCACCTGCCCCTCGGCCACCTCGCCGCGCGCCTCGCCGAACTCCCGCGCGAGCGGCCGATCGTCGTGCAGTGCCAGAGCGGCAGTCGCTCCGCGATCGCCGCGAGTCTCCTCCTGAGGCAAAGCGTGCGCGACGTGATCAATCTCCGTGGGGGATTCGCCGAGTGGGTCCGCGAGGGGAAGCCGGTCGCCACAGACTGAGTAACCCGTCCCTCTGTCGCGACGGCGACAGATCGTGAGCCACATCACACGGGTGGCTGGATTGTGCCACGACCTGTTCCCAAGAGGACCGTTTCACGTTAGTACTCTCCAGTACTCTCCAGACGCAGCGTCCCTCCGCACCGTCGCTGGAGGCGTGATGGAGCCAGGCGTGCCGGCCGGTCCCGCGAGTGGGCCGAAGCGATCGATCGCCCACGTGCGGCGCCACGCGCTGCTCGCGGCCATCGCGCTCGTCGGGATCGGGGTCGTCGAGCTCGCGCTCTACCGCGTGCATCATGAGACACGGCGCTGGGTGCTGCACAGCCGGCAGATCCGCACGGCTGCTCGGGGCGCGAACGTCCTCGCGCTCGAGCGCAACATGGCACTGCGCGGGTATCTCATCAGCCGGGACAGCGCGAACCTCGGCCCTGAGATCGAGGCGCGGGAGGCGCTGGCTCCGTTGCTCGACACGCTCGTCGCGCTCACCGCCGACAATCCCGCTCAGCAAGCTCGCGCGCGCGATATCCGGCGTGATGTGGCCGCGTGGGATACGGCGTTCGCACAGCCCGTGCTGCGCGGCTCAACCGCGCGGTTCCTCGACCGCCTCGTGGGGAAGTCGCTCTTTGACCGTGTGCGCCGCGACTTCAACGAGTTCGTCCTCGTCGAGGACGTTCTCTACACCGAACGGCTCAGGCGCGACGACCTCATCGAGTTCCTCGCGATGGTGGGCGTCATCGTCCCGCTCGGACTGATCGCGGGCGTCTTCGTCACGATGGGCAAGCGCGTCGGTTCGCAGGCGAACACCCTGCTCGATCAGCAGAACCAGCTCGAGGAGCAGGCGATCGAGCTGGAGCAGCAGGTGCAGGAACTCGAGACCACGAACCAGGACCTCGCCGAGGCGGTGGCCACGGCGGACGAGGCCCGTGCGCGCGCGCAGACCGAAACGCAGGACAAGGAGCAGGTGCTCGCGCTGCTCAACGCGTCGCTCCTGAGCGCGCCGGTGGGGTTCTCCTTCCTCGATGCCGACCTGCGATTCGTGCGGGCGAATCCCGTCATGGCGAGGATGGCCGAGTCAACGCCCGAGGCGATGGTCGGGAAGCATCTGCGAGAGGTCGCCTCACCGCGCGCCGTCGAGCAGGCGGAATCCATGATGCGCCGGGTGCTCGAAACCGGCGAGCCCGTCGTGGACCTCCGGATGACCACCGAACGGCCCGTCGGAAGCGGCGTGCTCCGGGAGCTGATCGCCAACTACTATCCCGTCAAGTCCGCCGCCGGCGCTATCGTCGGCGTGGGCACCGTCGTCTTCGACGTCACCGAGCGTGTCCAGCTCGAGGAACAGCTCCGCCAGGCGCAGAAAATGGAGGCCGTCGGCCGGCTCGCCGGCGGCGTCGCGCATGACTTCAACAACCTCCTCACTGTCATCCGCAGCTACTGCGACCTCGTGCTCCTCGAGATGAGTGAGTCTGACCCGAAGCGCGAAGACCTGATCGAGATTCGCAGCGCGGCCGACCGGGCCGCGACACTCGCGCGCCAGCTCCTCGCGTTCAGCCGCAAGCAGGTGCTGCTACCCCGCGTCTTCGACCTCAATGAGATCGTCAAGTCGCTCGAGGCGATGCTCACCCGCACGCTTCCCGCGACGGTCAAGCCGGTCCTGCGCCTCGCCGACGGCCTCGGCGCGATGAAGGCCGATCCAGGACAGATCGAGCAGGTGCTGATGAATCTCGCCCTCAACGCATCGGACGCGATGCCTGACGGGGGATCGCTCAGCATCGAGACCGCCAACGCCGTGCTCGACGCCGATTACGCCAGGCAACATACCGGCGTCGTGCCGGGCGACTACGTGATGGTCTCGGTGAGCGACACGGGCGTCGGGATGGACTCCACGACCCGCCAGCGTGCTTTCGAGCCTTTCTTCACGACGAAGCCCGCCGGCAAGGGCACGGGGCTCGGGCTCTGCACGGTCTACGGCATCGTCAAGCAGAACGGCGGGCACATCTGGCTCTACAGCGAGCAGGGCCACGGCACCACCTTCAAGGTCTACTTCCCGCGCGTGCTCGAGGAGATCTCCGCGCCGGAGCGTCCGCGGGCGGGCGTCCCGGCGGGGAAGCGCGCCAGTGAGACCGTGCTGGTCGTCGAGGACGAGCCGTCGGTGCTCACCACGCTCACCCGCGTCCTCCAGCGCCAGGGCTACACCGTCCTCGGCGCCAGCCACGGTGGCGAGGCGATGCGTCTCGCCGGCGAACACCAAGGCCCCATTGACCTCGTCATCAGCGACCTGATGATGCCCGAGATGAGCGGCCGGGAGTTCATCGAGCGATTCTCCTCGACCCGCCCTGACACGCACGTCCTCTTCATGTCCGGCTATACCGACGACGACGCGCATACACGCGGTCTGACCGACAGTCACACCGCCTTCATCGAGAAGCCGTTCACCGTGGACCAGATCACCCGCAAGGTGCGCGAGGTGCTGCAAGAGGCATGACGACCGGCGTCGAAGATCCCTCCCTTGTCCGCGTGCTGGTCATTGACGATCAGTCGCACGTGCGTCAGTGGGTGCGGACCGTGCTCAAGACCATGAGCATCACCGACGTGACGGACGCGGCGGATGGTCGCGATGCGCTCGCGGCCGTGACGCAACCTGGCGCGTGGTTCGACCTCATCCTCGTGGATTTGCGAATGCCGGAACGCGACGGCGTCGAGACCATCCGCGCCTTCGCCGCGCTGGGCCTCGAGTCCGCGATCGCCATCATGAGCATCGAGGAGGAGCGCGTCATCGAGACCGCGGGGATGCTCGGCGAGGTGCAGGGGCTCCGGATGCTCGGCACGATTCCGAAGCCGCTCACGGCGGAGAAACTCGAGCCGCTCCTCGTGCGAATGCGCGAGGCTCCCCGCGCCGCCGGCGGCGAAACCGTGATGGCGCCCGAGCTCGACCTCGAGAACGCCTTCGTGCGCGGCGAGCTGCTCCTCCTCTACCAGCCCAAGATCCGGATGCGCACCGGAGAGTTCGCCGGCGTCGAGGCGCTCGTGCGGTGGAAGCATCCCGAGCTCGGCCTGTTCCAGCCCGCGTCTTTCGTGCCGCACATCGAGGCGTCCGACCGCTACAGCGCCGGGCTCGTGGACTTCTCTCTCAAGGCGGCGATCGCCTGCGCCGGCCGCTGGAAGGAGGCCGGCCGCGAGCTGCACGTCGCGATCAACCTCTCGGCGCGCGCGTTCGACCACCTCGACCTTCCCGAGCGGATCGAGTCCCTCTGCCGGGAGGCGCACGCGCCGACGAACTTCATCACGCTCGAGGTCACCGAGACGCAGGTGGCCCGCGACGACGTCCGGATGATTGATGTCGCGACCCGGCTCCGTCTCAAGGGCTTCCATCTCTCGATTGACGATTTCGGGACCGGCCAGTCGGGCCTCTCCAAGCTCCAGCGGCTCCCCTTCAACGAGTTGAAGATCGATCGCCAATTCGTGCACGGGTGCGCGGGCTCCGCGTCGCAACGCTCGGTCGTCGAGGCGAGTCTCGCGCTCGCGCGAAGCCTCAAGATGACGTCCGTCGCCGAGGGCATTCAGCAGCGCCCCGACTGGGATCTCCTCGACGAGCTAGGCTGCGACGTGATGCAGGGCTACTTCATCGGCCGGCCGATGACCGAGGAGGGACTCGAGGCGTGGGCGGCGCACTGGACCCTGCGCCAGCGATAGCCGGAACGCCGGCATCACCGTCAGCGCACACACGAACGCCGCGCATCATCACTGATGCACGGCGTTCGTCCTGCCGTCGTCCCAGCGCGCCCGGACGCGTACCGGGCCGACATTCATACGGTACAACCAAAGCGGATGATTATGCAATAGAGGCGCCGGTCGGAATCGAACCGACGAATGGGAGATTTGCAGTCTCCTGCCTTACCACTTGGCTACGGCGCCCTCGCCCCTTGGAAATGGGAAGCTAGTCCGCCCTGACCGGCGACTCAAGGCACGCGTAAATTCGGCGACAATGTCGGTCGTCTTGCGTTGGACAGCCGTGGGCCTCGCGCTGCTGGTCGTTCTCGCCGCGCCGATTCCGGCGGGCATCACGGCGGAGTCGTGGCACCTCCTCGCGATCTTCGCGGCCACGATCGTCGGGTCCATCGTGCGGCCCCTCCCTGCAGGGGCCGTCGTGCTTCTCGGCGTCACCGCCGTCGCCGTCACCCGCACACTCCCGACCGGGCAGGCGCTGGGCGGATACGCCGATCCGATCGTCTGGCTCGTGCTCTGTGCCTTCTTCATGGCGCGCGGCATCCTCAAGACGGGCCTCGGCCGGCGCATCGCGTTCCTCTTCATTCGCGCCCTTGGTCGGAAGTCGCTCGGCCTTGCCTACGCACTGGTCTCGACCGACACGTTGCTCGCGTCGTTCCTGCCCTCCAACGCCGCGCGCGCAGGCGGCGTGATCTTCCCCGTGGCCTGCAGCCTGGCCGAGGCCTACGACTCCAAGCCGGGCCCGACCGCGCGCCGGCTCGGCGCCTATCTCCTGGTCACCATCTACCAGTGCGACGTGATCGCCTGCGCCACGTTCCTCACGGGCCAGGCGTCCAACCCGCTCATCGCGAAGTTCGCGCTCGAAACCGCCTCGCTGGAACTCTCATACGGCCGGTGGGTGCTCGGTGGGTCAGTGCCGGCGTTGATCGCCTTGCTGCTCGTGCCGTGGCTGCTCTTCAAGCTCTTCCCCCCGGAGGTCACGCATACGCCCGAGGCCACCCGGCTCGCGCGCGAGGAGCTGGCGCGCATGGGCCCGATGCACCGCGACGAGAAGCTCATGCTCGCGGTCTTCGTCCTCGTCGCGGGACTGTGGATGACCTCGGCCCTCCACCACCTCGAGCTCACCGTCGTCGCCCTCCTCGGCGTCTGCGCGCTCTTCGTGAGCGGCGTGCTGACCTGGCAGGACATCACCGGCGAGCGCGCCGCGTGGGACGTCTTCCTCTGGTACGGCGGCCTCGTGCGTATGGCGGAGGCGCTCGCCCGCTCGGGCGTCACCGACCGCTTTGCACAATCCGTCGCGGCGATGACTTCGGGGTGGATCTGGTGGCTCGCGCTCGCCGCGCTGCTGCTCATCTACTTCTATTCGCACTACGGCTTCGCGAGCATCACGGCCCACGCCACCGCGATGTTCATCCCCTTCCTCACCGTGCTCATCGCCGCCGGCACGCCACCGCTCCTCGCCGCGCTCTTCCTCGCCGCCTTCTCGAACCTCTCGGCGTCGCTGACGCACTACGGCACGACCCCGGCGCCCATCTACTTCGGCGCGAACTACGTCTCCCAGCGCGACTGGTGGCGTCTCGGATTCGTGGTCTCCGGCGTCACGATCGGAATCTGGAGTGTCGTGGGGCTCGCGTGGTGGAAGGTCCTGGGTTGGTGGTAGCGCGTCGGCGCCCGGCATTCTCCGCCAGATCCTCAACCGGCAGGACACCCTCGAACTGGGCCTGATGAGTCGCTGCAGTCACGGCTCACGCGGATGGCGGACGCCCCGCTCAGGCAGGTCCATACCCTCGCGGTCCCGCTCAAGCGAGGCGCCCGCTGTCACAAATGTGCGGTGTCGTTTGCCTTTCGTGCACAATTCTGGAAGCGATCTGCATTCTCGCGGTTGAATTCCAGAAAATCTTGCGATATGTTTGCAGAATCTGCAGAAATCGCCAGACACGTCGCTCATGCCGGTTTGGCCCATCACGTTCCGCCACGGCCCACTCGTTCCCGCCCACAAGTCGTTCACCCACCACTCATCGCCGACGCCTGATGCCCTCGTCTCTCTCTCCGCGGCTTGCCGCCCTCCGCTCCATCAGCTCCCGCCTCGCCCCTGCCGTGCTCGGCTCGGCGAATGGCACCGCCGCGAACAACGGCCACGGCCCCGGCCCCGCCTCGCACTATTTCGGCAGCAACACCTTCGGCGCGCGGCACATGCGCGACAAGTTGCCGAAGGAGGTCTACGCCAAGCTGGTCGCCTCCATTCGGCTCGGCCGGAAGCTCGATCTCGAGATTGCCCCGACCGTCGCGCAAGTCATCAAGGAGTGGGCGGTCTCGCGGGGCGTGACGCACTTCTGCCACTGGTTCCAGCCGCAAACGGGCCTCACCGCCGAGAAGCACGACGCGTTCCTCGCGTTCGATGAGCACACCCAGCCGGTCGAGCAGTTCACCGGCGACCAGCTCATCCAGAGCGAGCCGGACGCATCGTCGTTCCCCTCGGGCGGCCTGCGTGCGACGTGGGAGGCGCGAGGCTATACCGCGTGGAACCCGGCGTCACCGGTCTTCATCATGGAGTCGCCTGGTGCGAACACACTGTGCATCCCCTCGGCGTTCATCGGGTATCACGGCGAGGCGCTGGACGAGCTCACCCCGCTGCTGCGCTCGACCGAAGTGCTCTCGCGCAAGGCGATCGAGCTCCTCGACCTGATCGGCGACCGGGGAGCGCTGCGCGTCTTCACGACACTCGGGCCCGAGCAGGAGTACTTCCTGATTGACCGCGGACACTTCGCGCTCCGCCCCGATCTCATCATGGGCGGCCGCACGCTCCTGGGCGCCGCGCCGCCGCGCGGCCAGCAGCTCGAAGACCACTACTTCGGCGGAATCCCCGAACGCGCCCTCGCTTGCATCGCGGAGGTCGAACACGAACTCTACAAGCTCGGCGTGCCGATCATGACCCGGCACAACGAGGTCGCGCCCTGCCAGTTCGAGATGGCGCCGGTGTTCGAGGAGACCGACCTCGCGGTGGACCACAACCAGCTCGTGATGGCGATGCTCCGCAAGGTCGCGTTGCGCCACGGGCTGCAGGCGGTGCTGCATGAAAAACCCTTCGCCGGCATCAACGGCTCCGGCAAGCACTGCAACTGGTCCATGGCCATCGCCGCCGACAACGAGCTCGATGGGGTCAACCTCCTCAAGCCCGGGAAGACGCCGCATCAGAACATCCGCTTCCTCCTCTTCCTCGCCGCGGTGCTCAAGGCCGTGCACAAGCACGCGGCGCTGATTCGCGCGGGCATCGCGACGAGCGGCAACGAGCACCGGCTGGGCGCGAACGAAGCGCCGCCCGCCATCATCTCCGTGTTCATGGGCGAGCTGCTCACGAAGGTCATCGAGGACATCGCTGCCGGCCGCACCGGCAAGCAGGGCGCCGCGCAGGCGATGATCCAGCTCGGCGTCGCAAAGCTGCCCGAGATCGCGAAGGACAACACCGACCGCAACCGCACCTCGCCTTTCGCCTTCACCGGCCAGAAGTTCGAGTTCCGCGCCGTGGGTTCGTCGCAGTCCATCGCCTTCCCGACGATGCTCCTCAACGCGACGGTCGCCGAGGCGATCGCCGAACTCACCGCCGCGCTCCGGAAGGAGCTCAGGACCACTGAGTCCAGGGACGACGCGGCGCTCAAGGTCGTGCGGGAGGCATTCCGCGAGACGAAGCACGTCCGCTTCGAAGGCAACAACTACGCCGACGAGTGGGTGGTCGAGGCGAGGAAGCGTGGGCTCCCGAACCTGCGGCGGACACCCGAGGCCCTCGCGCACCTCGTGAGCAAGTCCTCGCGCGAGCTCTGCACGTCGCTCGGCATCCTCTCGAAGGAGGAGCTCGAGTCCCGCTTCCACGTGCGGCTCGAGCGGTACGTGAAGGACATGCTGATCGAGATGCACACACTCTCGGAGATGGTGGACACGATGGTCCTCCCGGGCGCGTACGCGTACCTGGGCTCGCTCGCGGACGCCGCCGCGAAGGCGAAGACGGCCGGCATCAAGGTCGTGCCCCAGGTGGCGGCCGCGAACGTGGCGGGCAAGCGCGTGGCCGAGTTGCAGAAACACGCCGCCCAGCTGCATGCCGCCATCACGAAGGCCGAGTCGCTCCACGACGATGCCGAGCGGCAGGCGGCGTTCCTCACCGCCGATGGCGCCGGAGCGATGGCCGCGGTCCGCGAGTCGAGCGATGCACTCGAGCTGACAATCGGCGACGAACACTGGCCGCTACCACGCTACCGCGAAATGCTCTTCCCGGTGTGAGGCGGCGGACGACAACGGAACTCGAGGAAGAGCGGGCGGACCGAGTGAGAACGCCCCGGTGACCGTTGGTCGCCGGGGCGTTCGAACAGCATTCCTTCCCGATGCACCCGCCCTGCCGTCAGTACTTCGCCAGGTAGTTGTCCAGCTCCCACGCCGAAACCTGCGTGATGTACTCCCGCCACTCCTGCCGTTTCGCGGCCAGGAAGTGCGAGGTGATGTGCTCTCCCAGCGCCGTGGTCATCACCTCGTCCTTTTCGAATTCGTCGCACGCCTCGCTCAGGTCGTGCGGCAGGTCGTCAATGCGGAGCCGGCGCTTCTCCCGATGCGACATCTCCCAGATGTTCTCGTTCACCGGCTCTCGCGAACTCGCCTTCGTCTCGATGCCGTTGAGCCCGGCCGCGAGCATCACCGCGAGCGCCAGGTAGGGATTCGCGCTCGGGTCGGGTGAGCGCAGCTCGACCCGCGTCCCGGTGCCGCGCCGCGCCGGCACGCGGATCAGCGGCGAGCGGTTCCGCGTAGACCACGCCACGTCCACGGGCGCCTCGTACCCGGGCACGAGCCGTTTGTAGGAGTTCACCAGCGGGTTCGTGATCGCGCTCATGCCGCGCGCGTGCGTGAGCAGCCCCCCGAGGTAATGGTGCGCGACCTTCGAGAGCTCGAACGCGCCCTTCGGATCGAAAAAGGCGTTCTTCCCCTCGCGAAAGAGCGACTGATGCGTGTGCATCCCGCTTCCGTTCTGGCCGAAGATCGGCTTCGGCATGAACGACGCCACGAGGTCGAAGCGCTGCGCCACCTGCTTCACCACGAAGCGGAACGTCGCGATGTTGTCCGCCGTCCGGAGCGCATCGGCGTAGCGGAAGTCAATCTCGTGCTGGCCGTGCGCCACCTCATGGTGGGACGCCTCCACCTCGAATCCCATCTGCTCCAGCACGTCCACGATCGCCCGGCGCGCCTCCTCCCCCAGGTCCATCGGCGCGAGGTCGAAGTAGCCGCCCACGTCGTGCGTGATCGTCGCCGGTTCGCCACCGGGCGCGGGACGGAAGAGAAAGAACTCCGCCTCCATCCCCGCGTTCATGGTGAAACCCTGTTTCGCCGCGCGCGCGACCTGCCGCTTGAGCGCTCCGCGCGGATCCCCTCCGAACGGCGCGCCCTCCGGCGTCGTGATGTCGCAGATGAGCCGCGCCACGCGACTGGTCGGGTCGCCGCCGGGAAAGACCCGGAATGTCGCGAGGTCGGGCGTCAGCAACATGTCCGACTCCTCGATCCGCACGAATCCCTCGATGGACGAACCGTCGAACATGATGTCGCCGTCCAGGGCCTTCGCGAACTGCGACGAGGGGATCTCGACGTTCTTGTTCACGCCGAGGATGTCCGTGAACGTCAGGCGCAGGAAGCGCACGGAGTGCGCCGCCGCAAGAGCGAGGATGTCCTTCTTCGACGCGCCCGTGAGGTCGGCGGGCAGCGATCGCGATGCTCCGGCCAAGCGTTCCCTCTCTTCAGGAGATTCCACGCCGGCGTGCCGCCGTGGACACCCTCGAAAATGGCGCGGGCCACGCGGCGACGCATCCCCCGTCCCCCGGCGCACCGGCAGCGGGGCACCTGCCTCGCTCCGGCGCGACACCCCGCACCCCCGCGCCCGGCACGCCCCCGCGCCCCACGGGGACGCCGCGGCCCCCGTCGGCCGATGTAGCTTTCACCCCGTGAACAAGAGTCCCATCTCCTCGAAATGCCCGCACTGCGGCCGTCCCGTGAGCGGCCGATTCTGCGCGAGCTGCGGCGCGGCACTGGACGCCTCGCTCTGCGCGAAGTGCGGCAAACCGCTCTCGAGTGGCGCCCGCTTCTGCCACCACTGCGGCGCGTCTGTCGGCGCCGCGCGCGCCGCCCCGGCCGAGCGCGGCCGGATGCTCGCATGGCTCGTCCCGGGGATCGCGGCCGTGACCTTGGTCGCCTTTCTCATCGGCCAGCGCGTGGCGCGCGGGCCGACCGGCGATGCCTCGCAGTCCGGAACGTCTCTCTCCGGCAGCGGCCGAGCGGTGGACCTCTCGCAGATGACGCCGGACGAGCAGGCCAGCCGTCTCTTCGACCGCGTGATGACCTATGCAGAAGAGGGTGAGCAGGACAGCGCGCGCACCTTCGCTCCCATGGCCATCCAGGCCTACGAGATGCTGGGCACGCTTGACTCCCACACCCGGTTCGACATCGGCATGATCGCCGCGGTGAGCGGTGATTCGGCGCGTGCCCGCGCCGAAGCGGATACGATTCTCGCGAAGGACCGCTCGCACCTGCTCGGCCTCGTGCTCGCCATCAAGGTGGCCGACCTGCGGAGTGACCAGCGCGCGCGCGCTGCGTTCCAGAAACGCCTGCTCGCCGCCGAGCCCGCGGAGCGAGCCAGGACGCTCAAGGGCTACGAGGAGCACCAGCGCAACATCGACACAGCGCTCAAGGACGCCCGCAGCGCCAGGCCGTGATCATCAGGGTCGCTCACAGCCCCGACTCCGACGACGCGTTCATGTTCTACGCGCTCGCCGAAGGCCTCATAGACACGCAGGGACTCACGTACGTGCACGAGCTGCAGGACATCGAGTCGCTCAACCAGCGCGCGCGGCGCGGCGAGCTCGAGGTCACTGCGGTCTCCATTCACGCGTACGCATACCTCACCGACCGCTACGCGTTGCTCACGAGCGGCGCTTCGATGGGCGATGGCTATGGACCCCGCCTCGTCTCACGCGGGCCGGCCACGAGGGCCGACCTGCGTGGCAAGCGCGTCGCCGTTCCCGGACCACTCACGAGCGCGTATCTCGCGCTCCGGCTGTACGAGGCCGACGTCGTGCCCGTCTCCATTCCATTCGATGCGATCGAGGATGCGGTCGTCCGAGGCGATGTCGAGTTCGGCGTCCTGATTCACGAAGGACAACTCACCTTCGGCGACCGGGGTCTCCACCTCGTCGCGGATCTCGGCGACTGGTGGTCACGCGAGACAGGCCTCCCCTTGCCGCTCGGTGGCAACGTCGCTAGAAAAGACCTCGGATACGATGTTCTTGCGAAGATTTCACGACATATCAGAGCCAGTATAGAGTATGCATTAGGCCATCATGACGAAGCGATGTCCCACGCGATGCGCTTCGCCAGGGGTCTCTCCCACGGAGCGGCTGACACGTTCGTCCGCATGTACGTAAACGAATGGACGCTCGATTACGGAGAGCGAGGTCGCCGGGCCATCCGCGAGTTCCTTGACCGCGGGGTGAGCGCCGGGATCATCCCTCGGGCGGTCCCCGTGGAGTTCGTGGATGACTGAGGCTGATGTCCCCCAGCGACGCGCCGCCGAGCGCAGCCCAACGGCTGCCCGCATCGCGAACGTCCTGGCTCCGCCCGCACAGCAGTCGCCGCGGCGCGTTCTCGTGGTGGATGACGAGGAGTCAATCCGGATCGCGCTGACGAAGTTCCTCCGCGCGAAGGGCTTCGATGTGCAGGCGGTCGAGAGCGGCGGGGTCGCGCTCGAGCTGCTCCAGCGGGAGCGCTTCGACGCGCTGCTTTGTGACGTCCGCATGCCCGGCATGAGCGGCACCGAAGTCGTACCGCAGGCGCTCGAGCGTCGGCCCGACCTTGCCGTTCTGATGCTGAGCGCTGTCAACGACGCGTCCACCGCGAGCGAGGCGCTCGCGCGGGGAGCGGTGGACTACTTGATGAAGCCGGTCGAGCTGGCCGACCTCGCGCTTGCCGTCGAGCGCGCGCTCCGCACGAAGGAGCTCGAGATCCAGCAGCGCAGCGTCGAGCGGCTGATTCGCGAGGAGGTCGCGCTCCGCACCGGGGAGCTGCGCGACGAGCTGCACGCGCTCGCGGAGACCTCGATCGGCGTCGTGCGCGAGCTTGTGAACCTGCAGGAGGCGGCGGATGCGTTTCGCGTCGGG
>Ga0209342_10000500_pt1 | contig 45298 bp, 33 predicted proteins | sample RifCSP16_2_FD_184023 | JGI IMG/M metagenome (GOLD analysis project Ga0209342, IMG submission 184023) | Soil microbial communities from Rifle, Colorado - Rifle CSP2_sed 16_2 (SPAdes) (version 2) | ecosystem: Environmental > Terrestrial > Deep subsurface > Rock core/Sediment | place: Rifle...
CGTAGCGGCGTCCTCGCCGGGGCCCCGCCCGCCGAGCCTCTTGCTGGACTCCGCCTTCCTCAATGCGGTAACCCGAAGACGAAGTAGGCGGCGCACAGACCGGCGAGGACGAGGGCTCCCGCCCGCACCTCGCGCATCCGCCCCGCGGCCGTCTTCATCAGCGGATGGAGCACCAGACCCACGGTGAGGCCGTTGGCGATGTTGTAGGTGAAGACCATCATGACGATCGTGGCGAAGGCGGGGACGAGCTCGGTGAGGTCGTCGAAGTCGATCCCGCGCACGGACGAGACCATGAGCAGCCCCACCGCGACGAGGGCGGGGGCGTAGGCGTAGCCAAGCCGCTGCAGGGGCTCGACGGCCGGCACAAAGAACAGCGAGAGGAGGAAAAGCGCGCCGGTGACGATGGCGGCGAGGCCCGTCCGCGCCCCCTCGCGAATGCCGGTGGCGGACTCGATGTAGGCCCCGCTGGTCGTGGTTCCGACGCACCCCGCGAAGACGCAGGAGAGGGCGTCCACGATCATGGGCTTGCGTATCTCCGGAAAGTCGCCGCGCTCGTCCAGCATCCCGCCCGCGGCCCCCACGCCGACGAGCGTGCCCAGGGTGTCGAGGAAGCCCATCAGGAAGAGGGTGAGGAGAGCGGGGAGGAAGGCGAGGCGGAGGACGCCCGGCACGTCGAGCTGCAGGAAGAGGGGGGCGAGGCTCAGCTCCCCCGTGAAGGGCATGGCCATGAGGCCCCGCGGCGCGGCGCCGAGGCCGAAAAGCGCCCCGAGGCCCGCGGTGAGGACCATGCCGACGAGCAGCGATCCGCGCACCCTCCGCAGCATGAGGACGGCGATGATCAAGAAGCCGACGATCGCGAGCCGCACGTGGGGATCGCCGAGGGCGCCGATCTTGAGCGGCACGTCCGGAGCGCGGAGCAGGCCTCCGGGAAGGGTGAGGGCGGCGGCCGGCAGCGACGCGGCGCCGCTGGTCACGATGCCAGCCTGGTAGAGACCGATCAGGGTCAGAAAGAGGCCGATCCCCACCGCGAAGCTGTGCTTGAGGCTGGGTGAGATGGCCTCCGCCAGCCACCCGCGGATCCCCAGCACCGTGATGGTGAGGAAGGCGAGGCCACTCACGAAGACGGCGCCCAGCATCTGCGGCCAGGTGGCGCCGAGGGCGGCGAGGGTGAAGGCGACGAACGCGTTCTCGCCCATGTAGGGCGCGACGGCGATGGGCCGGTTCGCGTAGACGCCCATCAGGAGCGTGCCGAAGGCGGCGGTCAGCGCCGTCGCCACCGTGCTGGGACCCACGGGCAGGCCGGCGAACGAGAGGATCGCGGGGTTCACCACGACGATATAGGCCATGGTGGCGAAGGTCGTCACCCCGCCCAGCACCTCCCGCCGGATGGTGGTGCCGCGCTCGGCGAGCCGGAAACGGCGCTCGAGCATGGGCGGATTATAGGCGCCCGCCCCAAAGCTCCTTAGAGTTCCTTGCAGGCCATCGCGCCCGGGATGTCTCCGTAGGTCCCCTTCCAGGCACGGTCACGGATGAGTCGCACCATCCGCACGAGCTCGTCGACCTCGTCCTCGGTGTTGAAGATGCCGAAGCTCGGGCGAATCGCGCCCGGCACTTCGACATCCTCGCCCGCCATCAGCCGCTGCCGCAGCTCGGTCGTGTCCTCGAGCTTCAGCAGTCGGTGGAGGTACGGGTGGGCGCAGAAGCAGCCGTTGCGCACGGCGATCGCCGCCTCGCGGTTGAGGATCGTCGCCGCCAGCTCGTGGGGCACGCCGTCGATCGTCAGGGCGAGGGCGCCGATCCTCCGCGCGGGATCGGGGTGGCCGAGCACGGTCACGCCGTCGATCCGCTTGAGGCCGTCCATGGCCCGCTCCACCAGAAGGAGCTCGTGGGCCCGCACCTCCTCCATCCCGACCTCCGCCAGGAAGCGCAGCGCGGCGCCGAGCGCCACCGCCCCCGCGATGTTCGGGGTTCCTCCCTCGTGCCGATCGGGCGACTTCTTGTAGTAGGCCTCGTCCTCGGTGACGTAGACGACGGTGCCGCCGGAGGGTATGTAGGGCGCCGCCTCGTCGAGCAGCTCCGTGGGGCCGTAGAGGAAGGCGGATCCGAAGGGCGCGTAGGCCTTGTGCCCCGCCGCGGCCAGGAAGTCGATATGACCGGGATCGCCACGGGGCCCGACGTCGATCGGGGCGTGGGCGAGGAGCTGCGCGGCGTCGACCAGGATCCGCGCCCCGTGGGCGTGGGCCATCCGGGCGACGCGGTGGACGTCCGGCAGGTAGCCGGTCACGTTCGAGGCCCCGGTCACCGCCACCAGCTTTACCCTCTGGCCCCGGAGCCGCCGCTCGAGGTCGTCGTAGTCGAGTGTCCCGTCCTCGAGCACGCCGGAGTGGACGACCGGCCCCCGGGCGCGATGGGGGAGATCGTTCGAGTGGTGCTCCATGAGCGAGACGAGGGTGACCCCCTCGCGGTGGGCCATCACGTGGGCGGCGAGGTCGAGGGCCTGGGTGGTGTTGCCGCAGAGGATCACCGTCCCCCGGTCGGGCTCGGCGCCGATGAAGCGCAGGATGTCCTCGGAGACGTGCTCGAAGCGGTCGGTGGCCATCTCCGAGAGGTAGTGGTGGCCGCGGTGGACGTTGGCATAGGACTTCTCGAGGAAGTCCTTGTAGGTGTCGAGCACCGGTGTCGGGGGGTGGGTGCTCGCCCCGTGGTCCATGTAGATGAGTGGCCGGGGCTCGTCCGTCCCCAGCACGCTGAAGCGCTGGCGCGTGATCGGGAACCGCTGCCGGATCCGGTCGACGTCGAGCATGGCTCGCTCCCGGGGGCGAAGCATAGCGCAGGCGGCGTCGGGCTACCATTGAGAGATGGCGATGCGCACGGGGTGGCGGGTCCTGGCGGTCCTCGCGCTCGCGGCGGCCCTGGGCGCGGAGGAGGGGGAGGCCCGCCTCTCGCTCGACCTGAAGGACGCGGCGGTGGTGGACGTCGTGCAGCTCCTGGCGGAGGCGGGCGGGTGGCAGGTCGTGTTCGACCCCGGCCTCACCTGCCGGCTCACCCTCAAGCTCCACGAGGCCCGATGGCTCGCCGCGCTCGAGGCGGTGCTTCGCGCGTGTGGGCTGGGGAGCGAGGAGGAAGGCGGGGTCCTGAGGGTGGCTCCCCTCTCGCGCCTGCGGGAGGAGATGGCGGCGCGGCAGAAGCTCGAGGACCAGCGGCGCCGCCGCCCGTCGGGCAAGCTCCAACTCTTCCGCCTCTCCTACGCGCGCGCGGAGAAGATGGCCCCTCTCCTCGAGCGGTTCCTCTCGCCGGAAGGGCGGGTCGTCTACGACTCCCGGACCAACACGTTGATAGTGGTCGACTGAGTTGGCTACCACCCCCCCCAAAAGGATCGGGAAATACGAGATCCTCCGCGAGCTGGGTCGCGGATCGATGGGTGTCGTCTACGAGGCCCACGACCCCGCACTCGAGCGCACGGTCGCGCTCAAGACCATCCACCCGCAGCAGGCCGCGATCCAGGAGGACCGCGCGGCCTACGAGCGTCGCTTTTACCACGAGGCCAAGGTCGCCGCCCGCTTGTCCCACCCCGGCATCATCGTGGTGCACGAGTTCGGCCACGACGAGGCCACGGACATCCTCTACATCGCCCTCGAGCGTCTGCAGGGGGAGACACTGGCCGAGATCATCCGCCGCGGCGAACGCCTACCCTGGGCGCAAGCACTCGAGATCACGCGCCAGGTCGCCGAGGCCCTGCACCACGCCCACGAGCAGGGCGTCGTCCACCGGGACGTCAAGCCGGCCAACGTCATGCTCCTGCCCTCCGGCCAGGTGAAGCTGATGGACTTCGGTATCGCCCGGCTCGAGGCGGTGCAGCTCACCGCGACCGGACAGTCCCTCGGTACGCCGCTCTACATGTCCCCCGAGCAGGCCATGAACGAGCCGGTGGACGCGCGCGGGGACATCTTCACGCTCGGGGCCGTGCTCTACGCCCTTCTCACCGGCCGCCACGCCTTCGCCGCCCAGAGCATCGGCGCCACCGTGCAGCGCGTCATCAACGAGGACCCCACGCCCCCCAGTCAGGTGAATCCCGACCTGCCGGGGGCGGTGGACGGCCTCGTGGCCCGCTGTCTCGCCAAGGCCCCCGACGATCGTTACCCCGACGCCCGGGCGCTTGCCGACGACATCGCGCTCCTTCTGGAGTGGCGCCCGCCCCGTGACGGCGCCGACGCGCCGCCCACGGGGTGGGCGCCTTCGGCCGTTCCCAGCGGTCGATCCGCCCGCCCGTCGCCCCCGGGAGAGATGACCCGAACCGTCGCTCCAGGAGCGGCGTCGCGGCGACGGCGTCAGTGGATTGGAGCCCTCGTGGCGGGAGCCCTCCTGCTCGCCGCGGCCGCACTCTGGACGACGCCGGCGCGCTCGCGGATCCTCCGTCTTCTCACCCCGGTGCTCGCACCCTCACTCGCGCCGCCGCCCTCGCCCGACCGCGCGACGGTCGCCGAAAGCCCTCCGGACAGGGTAGGGCTGCCCGCCCGAATGGTCGTGGACCTCCGCCACCCGCTCAAGAGCGGCACGCTCCATCTCTGGGTGGACGACGAGGAGGTGCTCGGCCGGCCGGTCCGCGGCACCGTCACCCGCGACCTCCTGGCGGTGAAGCTCCGGGAGGGCGTCTTCACCCAGGTGCTCGAGGTGGAACCCGGACGCCACGTCTTCCGCGTCGAGGTGAGCTGGGACGAGGAATCACGCTCGCGGAGCATCCAGGGGCGCCTCCAGCGCGGGGAAACTTACCGCCTGGAGATCCGCCTGAGCCGGCTCGGAAAGGACCTTTCCCTCCGCTGGACCCGCTGAGCCGACCCGGGCCGCGGTGCTCGCGTGCTATCCTGCGCCATCCGAAGGAGGATGCCCTTGAGTGTGCTGAGCCGAGCCGCTGTCCTGAGCGTCCTGGCCCTGCCCCCGCTTGCCGTGGGGGCCGAGGACCTGACCATCGTCTCCAAGGCGACGTCGGACAAGAACACCCCGCAGGTGCTCACGAGCTACATCTCGAGCGACAAGATCCGCATGGCCACCGCGGAAGGCAACGAGATGATGGCCGAGCCCGCCGCCGGCAAGTTCACCATCATCGACAGCAAGAAGAAGGAATACTACGTGGTCACCAAGCAGGACCTGCAGGCCCTGTCGACGCGCATGGCGGCACGCATGAAGGAGATGGAGCCCAAGCTTCGCCAGGCCCAGGAGGAGATGAAGAACCTGCCCCCGGAGATGCAGCAGAAGATGGCGGGCATGATGGGCGGCTTCGCGAGCGCCGTCAACGTCCAGAAGGGGCCGGGCACGCGCACCATCGCCGGCTACCGGTGCGACAACTGGACGGTGACCGTGGGGGAGATCTCCCGCACGGAGGAGTGCCTGAGCGCGGACGTGCCCTTCCCGCCGCAGGTGTGGGAGTCGTACAAGGAGTTCGCCGAGACCATGAAGAACGCCATGGCGGCCATGGGGCCGATGGCACGGGGCATGAACCAGATGCAGGAGAAGTTCAAGGACATGAAGGGTCTGCCCCTGGCCTCCACGACCACGACCAAGGTCCTGGGCAGAACGAGCACGAGCTCGCAGGAAGTGACCGAGATCCGGAAGGGTCCCATCCCGGCCTCGGCCTGGCAGATCCCCGCCGGCTACAAGCTGGTGGAGTCGCCCATGGCCAAGATGAAGTGAGGGTTACTTCAGCGCGGTGAGGGCTTTGTCGTAATCCGGATCCTGCCCGATCTCGGGCACGAGCTGGGCGTGCACCACCTTGTCGTTTTCGTCGAGCACGATCACGGAGCGGGCGCAGAGTCCCGCGAGCAGGCCGCTCGTGACGTCGACGCCGTAGGCGCGCTTGAACCCACGGTCGCGCATGGTCGACAGCGTCACGACGTTGCTCAGCCCCTCGGTCGTGCAGAACCGCTTGCTCGCGAAGGGCAGATCGCCGGAGATGACGAGCACGACCGTGCCCGGCCGCTTCCCGGCCGTCTCGTTGAACTTGCGGGTCGAGGTCGCGCAGATTGCGGTATCGAGGCTGACCACGATGTTGAGCACCTTGCGCTTGCCGGCGAAGTCCTTCAGCGAGACGTCCTTGAGGTCGCTCCCGACCAGGGTGAACGGAGGGGCATTCTGTCCCACGGTGGGGAAGGTGCCGGCGACGTCGATGGGGTTTCCCTTATGGGTCACCTTTGCCATTCGGACCTCCTGGGAAAGCCGGTTGCCCCGAACAGAGGGCCCCCCAAGCATAACCGAGATGCCCGTCGTCTGAAGGTCGGCGCTAGCGAACCGGCGTCGGCTCGCCCTCGAGCTCGAGGGCGACGACCGAGGCCACCGGGTCGGGTGCCAGCTTCGGCAGGCTGAGCCGGAGACCCTGAGGCGAGGTCCGGACCGCGAGGGGCCGTCCCCCGGGATCGGCGAGGAGCAGGGCGCGCGTGACCGTCCCCGCGACGGGCACCGTCAGCGTCCCGTCGGAGGGCCAGTCGAAGACGTGAAGGAAGAGCCGCCCCCCCTTGCGCGTGAGCCGACCCCAGGCAGGGGCGGGGACGGGGCTCGCCTCCGTGCCATAGACGGCCTCGCCGTTCGTCGCCAGCCATCGGCCCATGGCCCGCAGCCTCTCCGCGCTCACCGCCGGGATCCGCCCCTCGCCGGTGGGGCCGACGTTGAGGAGCAGGTTGCCACCCTTGCTCGCGGTGTCGACGAGCGTCCGGATGAGCGTCTCCGCCGACTTCCAGTTGTGGTCGAAATGCTTGTAGCCCCAGGTGTCGTTCATGGTCATGCAGCTCTCCCAGTCGACCCCGGGCACGCCGGTGGCGGGGACCTCCTGCTCGGGGGTGCCGAAGTCGCCGGCGTCGTCGGGGCTCTTCGAGAACCCAGACATGCCCGCCCGGCTCTTCCCGACGCGGTTGTTGATGATGATGTCCGGCTGGAGGCCGCGCACGAACGCGTAGAGGTCGTGGCCCTGCTCCTGCGTCCACTCGAGGGCCCACTCCCCGTCGAACCACAGGACCCCCAGCGGGCCGTAGCCGGTGACGATCTCTCGGAGCTGCGGCTTCAGGTAGGACTCGACGTAGCGGGACCAGTCGGGGTTGGGGGTCTTCTCGTAGTCGGGGAAGAAACGGCCCTGGGCATCCGGGTGGTGCCAGTCCAGGATCGAGTGGTAGAAGCACATCTTCAGGCCCTCGGAGCGGACGGCGTCCGTCAGCTCGCGGAGGACGTCGCGGGAGAAGGGCGTCGCCATGACGTCGAAGTCCGATACCTTCGAGTCCCACAAGGCGAAGCCGTCGTGGTGCTTGCTCGTGATCACGACGTACTTCATCCCCGCCTCGCGGGCGAGGCAAGCCCAGGCCTTCGCATCGAAGGCGGTGGGGTTGAACTGCTGGACGAGCGGATCGTACTCCCCGGCCGGGATGCGCAACTGCTTGCGGATCCACTCGCCGTTTCCGGGATCTCGCTGCCCCTTCCACTCGCCGGCGGGACTCGCGTAGAGGCCCCAGTGGATGAACATCCCGAAGCGGGCCTCCCGCCACCACGCCATGCGCCGGTCGTGCTCCTCGCGCGGCCCGGGGGCGGCGACCAGGCCGGCGGCGAGCCCGGCGAGCGTGGCCGCGGTCAGCGTCGCGGCGAATCCCTTACTCACGTGACCCCCTCTTGCGCCGCGATCATACCGCCGGGCGGCCGGGGTAAGATCGCGCTGCCTCGTCATCCCGAGGACCCGGCTAGCGAGTCGGCGGGTCCGAGGGATCCGCCGTCCCGTTTCCGGCAGATCCCTCGCACGCTGGCTAGACCGCCCTGCTCGGGATGACGGACCACCGAAAGGAGATCCGTCATGCCGTCCGTCCCGCGCCGGCTCCTCGCCCTCGTCCTCCTGCTCCCGGCTCCGGTGCTCGCCCAGAAGGCGAAGCCCGCCGCCGCCCCGTCCCCGCCGGCGCCGGTCGCGGAGAAGCTCCAGGCCCTGGAGTTCCGCAGCCTCGGCCCCGCCATCATGGGCGGCCGGATCGACGATTTCGCGGTGGTCGAGTCCAACCCCTCGATCTTCTATGTGGGGACGGCCTCCGGTGGCATCTTCAAGACCCTCAACCGTGGAGTGACCTTCGAGCCGGTGTTCGACGACCAGGAGGTCTCGACGATCGGCGACCTCGCGCTCGCCCCCTCCGACCCATCCATCCTCTACGTCGGCACGGGGGAGCCGAACAACCGCCAGTCCTCCTCCTGGGGCAACGGCCTCTACAAGACGATGGACGGCGGCCGCACGTGGCGCCACCTCGGCCTCTCCGACACGCAACACATCGGGCGGGTGGTCGTCCATCCGCGCCAGCCCGAGGTGGTCTACGTGGCGGCGCTCGGACGGCTCTGGGGGCCGAGCAGGGAGAGGGGACTCTACAAGACCAGCGACGGGGGAATGACCTGGGTCAACACGAAGTTCATCGACGAGGACACGGGCTTCGTGGACGTGGCGATGGACCCCGAGAGCCCGGACACGCTCTACGCCGCCTCCTACCAGCGGCGCCGCACGGGTTTCGGCTTTAACGGCGGAGGCCCCGGCAGCGGACTGTGGAAGACGACGGACGGCGGCGCCACCTGGACGAGGCTGACCAAGGGCCTGCCCACCGACGGCGACGTCGGCCGGATCGGCGTGAGCGTCTATCGCCGGGATCCCCGGATCATCTACGCGATCGTCGAGCATGCCAAGGAGGGCGGCGTCTACCGCTCCGAGGACCGCGGTGAGAGCTGGACGAAGGTCTCCTCCACGAACCCGCGCCCCTCCTACTACAGCCAGATCGTGGTGGATCCCGGCAACGACCGCCGGGTGTGGGTGATGGGTGCCCCCATGTACCACTCCGAGGACGGCGGGAAGAGCTTCAAGACCGACTGGGTCGAGAAGATCCACGGGGATCACCACGCGATGTGGATCGACCCCGCCAACTCCGACCACATCCTGCTCGGCACCGACGGCGGCATCCATCTGAGCTACGACCGCGGCCGCAGCTGGGACTTCATCAACACCGTCCCCCTCGCCCAGTTCTACGAGGTGGCGGTGGACAGCCAGACGCCCTACTGGGTTTACGGGGGACTCCAGGACAACGGGAGCTGGGCCGCACCCTCGCGCACGCCCTACCGTCAGGGAATCTCGAACGAGGAGTGGGTGCGAGTCGGCGGCGGTGACGGGTTCTACACCGTCCCCGACCCCGTCGACCCCGCCATCGTCTACGTGGAGAGCCAGGACGGCAACCTCCAGCGGCTGGATCGGCGCACCGGCGAGCGACGGATCATCCGGCCCGAGCCGCCGGAGGGGGAGAAGTACCGCTTCAACTGGAACTCCCCGATCCTCATCTCGCCCCACGACCGAAAGACCGTGTACTACGGAGGCAACCGCCTCTTCGGCTCGAAAGACAGGGGCGAGACCTGGACGCTGGTGACGCCGGACCTCACCTCGAGCGACGACGCGGAGCGGGACCGGCGGACGATCTTCGGCGAGCCGGCGAAGGAATTCCTGTCCCGCAACGACGGCGTGCGGCACTTCGGGACCATCACCGCGATCGCGGAGTCGCTGGTGCAGGCGGGTATCCTGTGGGTCGGCACCGACGACGGCAACCTGCAGGTCTCGAAGGACGCGGGGGCCACCTGGACGAACGTGGCGGGACGGCTCCCCGCCTTGCCGAGGGGTACCTATGTGAGCCGCATCGAGGCGAGCCGTACCGGCGCCGGAACGGCCTACGTCGCCTTCGACGGACACCGCTCGAACGACTTCAACGCCTACCTGTTCCTCACCGCCGATTTCGGCCAGACGTGGAGGTCGGTTTCCGGCAACATCCCGCCCGGGGGCACGGTGAGCGTCGTCCGTGAGCACCCCAAGAACCCGGACGTCATCTTCGCGGGAACGGAGTACGCGCTGTGGACGAGCTGGAACCGGGGCGGGAGCTGGACGCGGATCCGCGGGAAGAACCTGCCGACGGTGCCCGTGGATGACCTCCAGGTCCATCCGCGCGAGGGCGACCTCGTCCTCGGCACCCATGGTCGCGGGGTCTACATCCTCGACGACGCGACCCCGCTCGTCGAGCTCCCCTCCGCCCTCGGCAAAGGGCTGCACGTCTTCCCCATCCGCCCCGCCACGGAGTGGCGTCTCGAGAACCACAAGGGCAACACCGGCCACAAGGTCTTCCTGGCCGCGAATCCTCCCGAGGGCGCGCTCGTGACCTATTGGCTGGAGGCGAAGCCGGACGAGAAGGAGACGGTCAAGATCATCGTGACCGACGTATCGGGAAAGGCCGTGCGCGAGCTCGAGGGACCGAAGGCAGCCGGCCTCAACCGGACCAGCTGGGATCTGCGCTACGAGGCCCCGGTGAAGCCCGACCCCGAGGCACCGTCCTTCCTTGGACCGCCGCGCGGCCCCTTCGTCCTGCCCGGGACCTACACCGTCAAGGTCACGGCGGGATCACTCGAGGCCAGTGAGGCGGTGGTGGTTGCGGACGATCCCCGCATCACGGCGAGCGAGGCCGACCGCAGGGCCTGGCACGACGCGCTTCTGCAAGCGGGGCGGGTCTGGACCCGGGCCGATGCCGCGGACAGGGCGGTCAAGGCCCTCCGCACCCAGCTCGAGGAGTTCCAGGGCTCGCTCAAGAAGAACAAGGACGCCCCGGAGGCGCTCACCAAGGCCGTCCAGGCCCTGCTCGACAAGCTGGACCCACTCGCCAAGCGGCTGCGCGCCGACCGACCCACGGGCTTCGCGGGGGCCCCGCTCGCCGACGAGCCGGAGCCGCTGCTCGCGCGCGCGCGCATGCTCAACCTCGGGCTCTCCGGGATCACCGCCCCGCCCACCGCCCAGCAGTCCGCCGTCCTCGAGCGGATCCGGCGCCAGGTCGACGAGGTGGCGGCCGCCCTCAACGCTGTCCGGGAGGGCGACGTTCCGGCGCTGAACACGATCGTCCACGAGAGCGGGATGGGCCGGATCGACCCCGGCGAAGCGATCCCCTGAGGAGTGTACGTGGCCGAGATCAACCTCCGTGAGCGCAGCCTACGGGTCAAGCTGGTCTACTACGGCCCTGCCGTCGGCGGGAAGACGACCAACCTGAAGGTGCTCCACGAGGCCGCCCTGGGCACACGGCGCGGGCAGTTCGTCTCCGTGAACTCGGCCCAGGACCGTACGATCCTCTGCGACCTCCTGCCGCTCCGTTCCGGCGGCTTCTCCGGGTATGACCTCAAGCTGCAGCTGCTGGCGGTCCCCGGACAGGCCATGTATGCCGCCACGCGACGAGTTGTCGTGAAGAATGCGGACGGTGTCGTCTTCGTCGCCAACTCCGCCTCCGACCGTTGGCAGGAGAACGCGCAGAGCCTCCAAGAGATGGTGGTCAACCTCACCGCCCATCGCCTCGATCCCGCCACCATCCCGCTTGTCTTCCAGTACAACAAGCGCGATCTCCCGGACGTCGTCGGAATTGACGCCCTCTCCCGCACGCTCAACGGACGGCGAGCGCCCGAGTTCCCGGCGGTGGCGACGCGCGGCGAGGGGGTGCTGGAGACCTTCTCCGCCATCCTGGCCCTGTCGATCGACGGCCTCTGCCTTCGCTACCCGACCCTCCAGCTCCCCCCGGGCCAGACTGGCGAGAGCTGGACTCGCGAGACGATCCACGGTGTGTTCGGTCGCACCCGCCTCGATCTCCCCGCGGTGGAGCCGGAGACGCTGGATCCGGACGAGCTCGGGCTCGAGGAGATCACCGAGCCCGCGGGCCACCTGAAGGTGCGGATCGCGACCGCCGAGGACCCCCGCGCCGCCGTGTCGGCGGGGGAGGTCCGCTCGCCGGAGTCGCTCACCGAGGCCTACGCCGAGGCCTCGGCCGAGCTCGGCTTCGTGGTCAACGACCTGCGCGAGGAGCGGGACCTGGCCCGGGTGCGCCTGGCGGAGGTGAGGCGCGCCCTCCAGCTCGCGACCGAAGCCCGGGGAGGTGGCGACATCGAGGAGCGGGTCCGGAGGATCCTCAAGGTGTTTGTGCGGGCGGCGGGGGCCGACGGCGCCACCCTTCTCCTCTCGACCGCCGAGACCGTACAGGTGCTGGCCCTGCCGCCGCTCGTCGCCGATCCGCTGTCGCGGACCAGCTGGGGCAGCGTGCACCTGGAGGAGCTTCGGGCGCTTCCGGAGCCGCAGCTCGAGGAGGCGACCGGGTGTGCCGAGCTGGCGGAGGCACTTCGGGCCGGCGAGCCTTCGTTCGAGGCGGTGGCGGCGGTGCCCCTGCGGTCGGCCGAGCGCCTGCTCGGTCTCGCGCTGCTCTACTTCGGGTCCCACGCCGTGCTTCCCGCGCGAGAGGCGCTGCTCCACCTCGGCTTCCTGGCTCGTGTGCTGGCGGGCCCCCTCGAGGCCTCCGCGGCGCGAGAGGCAACCTCGACCGCCGACCGGCTACGCGTTCTCTCGCGGCCGTCGGCCGCCGCCGTCGCCTCTCTGCTGACACGCCTCCCGCCCGACTCGGCGCGACGCCAGAGACTTCACCTCGCCGACGTGCTGGGGCCCCTGAGGGCGCCGGGGGTGTCGGTGGAGGCCATCGCCCCCTCGCTCGCGGTGATGGGGGACGCCCCGCTTCTCCGCTTCGCCATTGCCACCCTGGTGCGGCAGTGCGAGGCCGATGCGCTGGAGAGGGGGCGGCTCCCGGAGGTCTCGATCCAGATTGCCGAGGAGGAGGGCGCGGTCCTCATCCGCGTCGCGGGCGGGGGCCGGGGCTCGGTGCTGTCCGGCACCGCGACCGGGCCCGACCTCGCCGACGCGGAGCTGAGCGTGGTGCATGCGATCGTGGCCCTGCATGGGGGGATACTGGTCAGCGGCCGGAGCGACAGCCAGGCTCCCTACTTCTCGCTGGAGCTCATGCCGGCGTGATGGCCAGCTGCCGCCGAAAGACGAGGCTCTTGCAGGTGAGGGCCGCCTCCGCCTTCAGGAACTCCGAGATGTCCAGGGGACGCACGTCGTAGCCGAGGGCGGCGATGCGGTCCCGCGTGCGCGAAAAGCCGGGGTGGACGACGACCACGCCGTTCACGGCCAGGACGTTGGCCGCCGCCGGCTCCTCGGGCGCCACCTCCACCCGCTCCCGATCGCGCAGAGGGGCGTCATCGATCCAGGCGCGGTTGGTCACGATGCGGGCGTCGTCGAGAGCCGTGACCGCGCTCTTGAGGTGAAGGCAGCCGGTGACGGTCACGGGGAGGACCCGGTAACCGAGCGGCTCTGCCAGCGCCCGAAGCCGCTCGATGCCGGCGTCGTTGGTACGCGGCGAGCGGCCGACGTAGAGCGTGCGGCCCACGCGCAGCACGTCCCCGCCCTCGAGGGTGGCCGGAAGCTCGACCCGCGCGAGCGGGCGGAAGCGGGCGAGTGTCCGCTCCACCGCCGGGATCTCGCCCCGGCGGGAGGTGGCGCCGGGCATGGTCAAGATAGCGAGCTCGTCGAGCACCACCGCCACGTCCTCGACGAAGCAGGAGTCGGGAAGGGCGGAGTCGGCCGGAAGCTCGATCACGTCGAGGGCGAGGCCGCGGAGGAGGGCGACGTACGCCGAGTGCTGGGCAACCGCCCGCTCGAGGTCGATCGGCTCCCGCTCGCGAAAGAGGAGCTCGCAGCGGAGAAGCGTGGGCGGGACGGCCCGCGTGATCGCGACGTCGACCGTCCCGCCCATGGGCCCTTTCGTCGGCTACCGGGTCTTGACCGGGTCAGCCGGTCGTGACGGGAGCTTCATCGGCTTCGCGTTCATCATCTTGACCAGCTCCTCCACCCCCCGCTCGAGCTGCGGGTCGCGCCCGGCTATGACGGACTTCGGGTCGTTCTCGACCACGATGTCGGGGTCGACGCCGTGGCCCTCGATGACCCAGTTGCCGGCGGTGTCGTTGGTGCCGCTCTCGGGCACGTACACCGTTCCCCCGTCGAGCAGCGGCCCGCGGCCGGAGATGCCGACGACGCCGCCCCAGCTGCGCTTCCCGATGAGCGGCCCGAGGCCCGACTCGCGGAAGTAATAGGGAAAGATGTCGCCGTCGGAAGCCGAGGTCTCGTTCAGGAGGCAGACCTTCTGCCCGTGGAACGTCGTGGCCGGGTAGGTGTCCGGGTAGCCGTCGATCCGGTCGAAGCGGGTCCCGAGCATCTTCGTGTCGAGCCGCTCGATGAGCCACTGGGAGACGTTGCCGCCGCCGTTCGAACGGACGTCGACGACCATCCCCTCCCTCCGGATCTGCGGGTAGAACCACTTGAGGAACTCGTAGCTGCCCGCGGCCCCCATGTCGGGGATGTGGATGTAGCCGGCGCGGCCGCTCGTCATCGTCGCGACCTTCGCGCGGGCCGAGGTCACGAAGTCGAGGTAGAGCAGGGCCTCCTCGCTCGTGATCGGGCGGTACGTCGTCTTGCGGGCCCCCTCCAGGCCGGGCTTCGAGCTCAAGGTCAGGGTCACGGGGTCGGTCTTGTGACGGAGGAGACGGTACGGGTTGTCGTCCCCCATGAGCTCCTGCCCGTCGATCTCGAGCACGTAGTCGCCCACCTTCGCGTCGACGCCGACCTCGCTGAGGGGTGAGCGGTACTGGTCTTCCTCGTTCTGCCCGGGCAGGATCCGCGCGATGCGGTACCGGCCGGCCCTCTCGTCGAGCTCGAAGCGGGCGCCGGGGAGAGCCACCTTCGGGCGGGCCGGGATCTCGTAGTCGCCTCCCTCGATGTAGGCGTGGCCGACGTTCAGCTCGGAGACCATCTCGCCGAGCACGTAGTTGAGGTCGGAGCGGTGGGCCACGTGGGGCAGCAGCGCCCGGTAGCGCTCGCCGATCGCCTTCCAGTCGTACCCGTGCATGTTCTTGACGTAGAAGAAGTCGCGATACCGGCGCCACACCTCGTCGAAGATCTCCGCCCACTCCTGGGCGGGGATGCGGTCGACCAGGAGGCCCTTGGTGGAGACCATCTTCTTGTCCTTCCTGTCCTTCGCCTCGGGCTTGGCGTCGATGAGTTCTAGAGCGTCCTCGAAGCGCACCAGCACCTTGGCTCCGTCGCGGGAGACGGCCCAGCCCCGGACGTCCTCGGCGAGCGTCGACTCCTTGCGGTCCTTGATCGAGTAGATCACGAGCATCGGCTTCGGCTGGCGGTCGCGTCCATAGAAGGGCGCCCCCGCCTTGACGTAGAGCAGGTGACCCTTGGTGGCCAGGACGCCCTGGTAGTTGTCGGCCTCCACGGGCACGCGGGTGACACGGGAGGCGAGCCCATCGAAGTCGACGCGGAAGGGAGCTTCCTTCTTCTCCGGCTCCGCCTTCGCCTTGTCCTTGGCGTCCTTCTTCTCCTCGGCGCCCGCCTCCGGCTTGGCTTCTTCCTTCTTCTTCTCCTCGAAAGAAACCTCGTCGGACTGGGGCGGGAACGGGCTCTTGCCGTCGCTCTTCAGGGTCACGGCAAAGAGACCGGTCATGCGGTTGCCGGCGAAGTTCCACTCGATCTGGCTGATCTGGGGCGCAAACTGTCGATCGCTCTGGTAGTAGAGGTATTCCCCCTCAGGGTCCCAAGACGGCGAGTCCTCGTTGAAGGTCTCGTCGGTCAACCGGTGCGCCTTGCCGTCACCCGCGCTCCAGATGTGCAGCGAGCGGTAGCCGACGGGGTCGTTCATCGAGAAGGCGAGGAAGGCCTGTTTGGGAGACCAGGCGTAGTCGCGGATCTGCCCCCGCGGGTCGTCCGCGATCTCGACGAGCTTCCGGTCGGCAAGGGTCAGGACGTAGAGCTTGCCGTCCTTGTCGGAGAAGGCGATGTGGGTCCCCTCCGCCGACCACTCGGGGGCGTAGCGCATGGCCTGGCCGCCGGTGGTGAGCCGCTCCGGCTTGCCCCCGGTCTGCTCCACGACGTAGACCTCGTCCTCCCCGCTGAGGTCGGAGACGAAGGCGATTCGCTTCCCGTCCGGGGACCAGCGCGCCCACTTGTCGTGCGCGCTTGATGATTGCGTGAGATTACGGGTGGGCCCCTTCTCGATGGGAGCGGTGAAGACGTCGCCGCGGGCCACGATGAGCGCGCGCTCGCCTTTCGGGCTGAGCTCGAAGTCCTCGATGTTCTTCTCCGCGGAGTGACGGGACGGCCGCATGGCGACGCCGTCGTTGGGCACGAAGACCGAGAGCGCCTGATCGCCCTTGGTCTTCACGTCCAGGAGGTGAAGCTCGCCGTTGAGCTCGTAGACGATGCGGGACACGTTGTCCGAGGACGGCCAGCGGACGTCCCACGTGGTGCTGCTCGTCAGCTTCGTCACCGCCTCCGTCTTGAGGTCGTAGGAGAACAGGTTCAGCGTGCCGTCCCGGTCGGAGGCGAAGTAGATCGCGTCGGCGATCCACATCGGATCGCGCTCGGTGCGCTTGCTGGTGGCGATCGCCTTCACGTCGCTCGTCGCGAGGTCGAAGATGTAGAGGTCCTGAGCCCATCCGCCCTCGTAGCGCTTCCAGGTGCGGAAGTCGCGGAAGAGGGGCGAATAGGCGAGCCGCTTGGCGTCGGGCGAGAAGTCGCCCGCGCCGGAGGTGGGCATCGGGAGCGCCTTCGGCATCCCGCCCTTGGCGGGCACCGTGAAGAGCCGGCCTTCCGACCGGACCCCGTCCGCGTCCCGGAGAGAGCGGAAGACGATGGCCGAGCCGTCTGGCGTCCAGCCCATCACCTGGTTGTCGTAGCCGTGGCGGGGGGCGTAGGGGCCGCGCGCGGGGTAGTAGGTGAGCTGCCGCGGCGGCCCGCCCTTGGTCGGGATCACGTAGACCTGCTCGTCGCCCTCGTACTGGCCGGTGAAGGCGATCGACGTCCCGTCCGGCGAGAACTTCGGGAAGAGCTCGAGGCCGGGGTGGGTGGTCAGACGCGTCGCGGTCCCCCCCGAGGCGGCGACGGTCCAGAGGTCGCCCGCGTAGCAGAACGTGATGCGATCGCCGGCGACGTCGGGGAAGCGCAGCAACTTCGTCTGTGCGGAGGCGGGAGCGGGCAGGAGGCCCGCCCCCGCGAGGAGAAAGGCGGCGGTGGCGGCATTCAATCGGATGGACATGTCTTCTCCTTACGTCCCTTCATGAGGACCGGCAATCCTAACCCCGTACGACCGTCTTTCCGAGGGCCTCCGGGTCCTCGGACGACGGCGAAAAGGGCCCGCGGCCCTCAGAACGAGAAGCTGCCCCGGACCGCGACCCGCCAGCCCTCGTCGCCGTGGGCGGTCTCGAGGCGCAAGAGCACGTCGCTCGTCGTGACCCAGCGTATGCCCACCCCCACGCTGTCGCGGTAGCCCTGCGAGCCGAGGGCCTCCACCTCGCTCCACACCTCGCCGCCGTCGTAGAAGGCGGCAAGCTCGATCCACTTCGGGAAGGCGTAGCGGTACTCGGTCGAAAAGGCCAGGATCCGCGTGCCGCGGAAGCGGAAGTTCGGATAGCTGCGCAGCAGGCGCCCTCCGCCGAGCGACTCCTGGAAGTAGAAGGGGACGAGCCGGCCCTCCTTGGTGGAGTCGCGGCTACCGGTGACCCGTAACGCGAGCGTGTGACGCCGGGAACGATCGGAAACGAAGCCCCGGGTGTCGAAACGCGCCCGGTCGAAGCCGTAGATCGACCCTTCCTGCTCATCCATGTGCAGCCACTGCACCTCGGCCATCGCCCCACGGCGGGCGCGGTTCCGCCGATCGCGGCGGTCGAAGACGAGGTCGAGCTGGGTCCGGGTGAAGCTCGTCGTCTCGTTGACACCGGGGATCACCGCGAGGCCCGGCGCCTGCTCGATCTCGGCGGGCGCGAAGGTCGTGCGCGTGCGGACGTAGCCCATCCGGGCCGACGCCGCGACGCCGCGCGCGAAATGGTACCCGGCGACGAAGTCATAGTTCTCGTCGGAGACGTCGAAAGGGATCGTGCCCATCTCCTCCGCGCGATCCTGGAGCCGGAGACGGCGCTCGAAGACGACGGGGCGGGGCTCGCCCCCCGGTCCCGACTGGTAGTAGATGCGGTCGTCGATGATGTCCAGGCGGCGCGCCTCCGCGAACGCGAAGACGCGATGGTTCGACCCCTCCGGCGGGTAGGTCGTCAGGGCCTCGATCGTGAAGCGGCGATCGGGAACCCGGGCTCCCGGGCGGGCGGGAATGCGGCCGAGGCGCGCCTCGAGAAGAAGGGCCTGAGGGCTCCAGCCCACCGTCGCCATGATCCCGAGCGGAGAGCCGAACGGCTTCGGCTTCCAGAAGGTCAGGCCGGGTCCGATGCCGGTGCCTTGGGCCAGGCTCCGGAAGGTCGGATAGAAGCCCGCCTTCGCCATCCGGTCCAGGGCGCGTCGGGCCCGCCGGGCCAACTGGCGGACGCCGCTCTGTCCCTCGGTGCGCACCGCCGGCGGGGCGGCGGATCCTCCTCCTTCCTCCGTCCCCGCACGGACGACCGCTCCCGCACGGAGCGCGACGGCGAGAAGCAGGACGGTCGGGCGCGGCCGGAGGGCCATCGGTAGGAGAGCATACACTCGAGGCCCGTCGGCGTCGGCGTTGACAGCCTCGCGCGGGGACCCTTAGCATGCTCCGCCGTCAACTCCGGGCGGATCCGACCCCGACCCAAGAAGGAGCTCGCTCATGACGCGACCGTTTGCGCCCGCCCTGCCCGCCGCCGCCATTCGAGCCGTCCTCATGGCGGTGTCGGTTCTCGGCCTGGTCCCCCCGCTCACCGCCGCCGATGATCCGGCACTCGCGCGCAGGCTCCAGGGCTTCGACGCCTACATGGAGAAGATCGTCAAGGACTGGAACGTGCCCGGCATCGGCGTCGGCATCGTCGTCAAGGACAGGCTCGTCCTCGCCAAGGGATACGGCTATCGCGACTACGGCCGCAAGCTCCCCTTCACCACGCGGACCACGGTCCCCATCGCCTCCAACACCAAGCTCTTTACCTCGGTCGCCGCGGGCCTGCTCGTCGAGGAGGGCAAGCTCGACTGGGACAAGCCGGTGCGGCAGTTCGTGCCTGGCATCCGCTTCTACAACGACGAGCTCAACGCCTCGGTGACGATCCGGGACATGCTCTCGCACCGGACGGGGGTCACGCGCCACGACACCATCTGGTACAAGTCGGACTTCACGCGCAAGGAGCTCTTCGAGCGGCTCAAGTATCTCGAGCCGACCCAGCCGCTGCGGACCACCTTCCTCTACAACAATCTGATGTACGCGGGCGCCGGCTACGCGATCGAGCTCCTCTCCGGGAAGAGCTGGGAGGACTTCGTGCGCGAGCGGATCCTCGCGCCGCTCGGCATGACGAGCTCCGTCTTCTTGATCGACGACATGCTGAAACAGGCGGATCACGGCGTCCCCTTCACGGAGCGCCGCGACTCCTTCGAGCTCTACGAGACTCCCCACTACCGCGAGCAGGAGGGCGTGGGCCCCGCCGGATCGATCATTTCGAGCATCGACGACATGTCGAGGTGGCTGACCGTCCTGATGAGCGACGGGAGGCTTGACGGCAGGCAAGTCATCCCGGCGGCCGTCCTCAAGGCCACGCTCGCGCCCGCGATGGCGCTCGCCAACACGCAGCTCGAGGCCCGGGGCTTCGGAGAGCTGCTCAACCCCGTTTACGGGACAGGACGCCAGACCGCCTCGTACCGCGGGCACCTGATCGCCTACCACGGAGGTGCCATCGGCGGCTTTTACTCACAGGTGTCCCTGATGCCGTACGACGGCCTTGGGGTCGTCGTCCTCGTGATCGGCGACCACTGTGCGCCTCTCACCAACTACATCTCGTACAACGTCTACGAGCGCCTGCTCGGGCTGAGCGAGACGCCCTGGAGCGCGCGCGGCCTGGAGATCCGGCTCAAGGGGAAGGAAGCCGGCAAGCAGGCGCGCGCGAAGGCCGGCGCGGGGCGCGTGCCCGACACCAAGCCGTCGCACCCGTTCGACGACTACACCGGCGAGTTCGAGCACCCGGCCTACGGCGTCCTGACCGTCTCGCGCAAGGACGAGGGGCTCCTCTTCGCCTTTCACAAGATCCGCCTGCCGCTGAGCCATTTCCACTACGACCGCTTCGACACGCCCGACGACGAGCAGGACGGCAAGTGGTCGGTGAACTTCCTCACCAGCCCGCAGGGCGAGATCGACAAGGCCGCCCTCTCGTTGGACGAGGCCGAGGTCGCCTTCGCGCGGCGCGTGCCGGCCGAGCTCCTGGCTCCGGCCACGCTGCGGCGGTACGCCGGGACGTACACGACCCCGACGGGGGCGAAGTTCGAGGTCGTGTTGCCGGAGGGTGGTCCGCTCGGCCTCGCCTTCGCGGGCCGGCCCGTCCAGGCGCTCATCCCGTGGAAGCCACACCGGTTCCGGATCAAGGAGTTCGCGGACGTGGTCGTCGAGTTCGTCGTGACGGAAGATAGCCGCGTCACCGCGCTGAAGCAGATCGACCCTTCCGGCGAGTACACTTTCCCGAGGCAGTAGCACCTCTCTCCAGGCGAGGGGGTCGCGGGGGAGCGCGCTCGCCGTCAACGCGCGTTCTTCGGTCGCGGCGGCGAAGTCCGGTCGCGATCGAGGGCGCTCGGGGCGCTTGAGAAATCTGAACCGATACTTTAGAGTTCTCACATGGTGCGATACGTGCCGCGCGAGCTGGAGGAGCAGGTCCGGCGGGCGGCGCGCGCCTTCCCGGCCGTCGTCCTGACCGGGCCGCGTCGAGCGGGGAAGACATTCCTGCTGCGCCACCTGCTGCCCGAGGCCGACTACCACCTGCTGGAAGACCCCACGGTGATTGCCCGGCTGCGGGCGGACCCGCAGGGCTTCCTCGACGGCGTGCGGCTCCCCGCGGTCCTGGATGAGGTGCAGAACGTCCCTGAGGTCTTCGCGCTCGTGCGCGCGCGTTTGGATGTGCATCCGCGTCGGACCGGTCGGTGGTTCCTGACCGGCTCTCAGGAGGCGCCGCTGATGCGCGGGGTGACCGAGTCCCTGGCCGGGCGCGCGGCGGTTCTGCAGCTCCTGCCCTTCTCGACGCGGGAGCACGTCAAGGTCGGCGTGCTTCACGGAGGGTACCCGGAGGTCCTGGCGAGGCCCCGCGCGGCGAGGCTGTGGTTCGCCTCCTACGTCCAGACCTATCTGGAGCGGGATGTCCGCGCCGTCACGGCCGTGAGGGACTTGGTCACCTTCAGGCGCTTCCTCGCGCTCGTCGCGAGTCGCCACGGGCAGGTGCTGAACAAGACCGAGCTCGCCGCCCCCCTGGGCGTGAGCGTCCCCACGCTCACGCAGTGGCTGGGAGTTCTGGAAGCCACCGCCCAGATCCTCGTCGTGCCCCCATTCTACGAGAACCTGGGAAAGCGGCTGATCAAGTCGCCGAAGGTCTACGTTGCCGACCCCGGCCTCGCGTGCCACCTGCTGGGCATCGAGACGTCGGCCGAGCTCGCCCGGTCGCCCTTTCTCGGCTCGCTGTTCGAGGGATTCATCGCGTCGGAGATCGCCAAGGTGCAGGCGAACGCCGGCCGGCGACGCGAGATCTACCACTTCCGCGACGAGCAGGGCCTGGAGGTGGACTTCCTGGTGCCGGGCCGCAGGGGGACGGTCAGCCTTGTCGAATGCAAGGCAAGCCGCACGCCGACGCCGGCGATGGCCGCGCCGATGCGAAAGCTCGCCGACGCGATGGTGCGGAAGCGCGGCGGACGCACGGGCGTCGCAGCCTTCCTCGTGCACGAGCCGTCGGCGGCCGGCACATCGACGCAAGCGGTCGCTCCGGGCGTCCGCGCCCTGCCCTGGCGGGACTTCGTCGCCGCGCTCTGAACCGCCACGGTCTCGAGTTCGAGCCGCCGGCAGCCGGCACCGATCGTCCCCTCCAAGCGGCGTCAGGAAAACCTGCCGGTGACGGTGAGCGGGAAGTCGGTCTCGATCTCGCCGTTGACGGTGGAGGCCTTGACCTAGGCGCCCGCGCCCTCGGGCAGGTCGATCGTGATGCCGTCGATCTTCACCTCGGAGGGATCGCTCTTCCGGCCCCGCTTGAGGGCAATGACCTCGGCCTCGGACCTCGCCGAGCCGGAGGCCTCGATCCCTCCGTTGATGCCCTTGATCTCGATCGCCCTGTCCGTGGCGATCCTGCCGCTCCAGCGGAAGTCCTGCTCCGCTCCCGCCGCCGGCAGCGCGAGGGCCGTCGCCAGGACGGCCACGCCCCCGAAACCTTTCATGTCCTTTGCCCGCCTCCAGCTACGGTCGCTTGCGCAGGTGGACGGCTCCCGACAGCGTCTGCACCGAGATGCGGGTGCCGCCCCCCCCGGTGCTGAAGGCGAGCTCCTTCTGGGCTGTGAAACGAGTCGTCTTGACGGCGGCGGGACCGAAGTCGTTCTCGATGTCGCCGCTGAAGGTCGAGACCGAGAAGTCGGCGCCGATCGCGCCCGGCAGCCGCAGCTCGACCCCGCCGCTCACCGTCTCCACGTCGAGGGTGGCGCGGGGGGAGAGCCCGGAGTCGAACTCCACGCCTCCGGCCACGGACTCGAGGCTCGCCCGCTCGAAGGAGCCGCCGGTCACGACGAGCTTGCCGTTCACGGTCGAGGCCTTCAGCTCCCCGGAGGCGTTCGTCACCGTCACCGCCCCGTTGACCGCCTCGACCTCGATGCGGCCGCTCGGGGAGCTCACCTCGATCGTCCCGTTGACGCTCTGGAGGTTGACCTCCTTCGCCGCCCCCGTCTGGGTGATGCTCCCGTTCACGGTCTCCGCATCGACCGTGCCCACGACACCGCTCACGCTGATCGTGGCCTGGAAGCCCTCCACCTCCACGCGGCTGCCCGCGGGGACGTGCACCTCGAGGTCGGAGTGGGCTGCCATCGGATTGCCCATCGCCTCGACCTCTATCCGTGTCCGGTCTTCGGAGCCGGAGAAGCCCAGCTCCGCGTCGGGGGCGAGGGTCCCCTTGACCCAGACCTCGGCCTTGTCCCAGCCGATCACCTTGATCGTCCCCGTCATGTTCTCGATCGTGACCCTCCCCCCGGGGGCCGCGGGACGCCGTTGGTCGAGGGCTCCCCCCGCGGTGACCCACACCGGCAGGGCCAGGACCGTCACCAGGGTGAGCGCTGTGCCCTTCATCGCCTTCTCCTTCCTCTTCATTGAAATCCGATCTAGAGCGCCGTCGATAGCCTCATCACGCGGCGGAGCGCGTCCAGCTTCTTGCGGTGTGTCGCCACCAGCATGCGGCTAAGCCCCGGGTTGGCGGGATCCACCTCCAGGGCCCGCCTCACCTCCGCCAGCGCCTCGTCGATCACCGCGAGGTTCTTCTCCACGATCGCGAGCGTCTCCGGGGACAGCTCATTGCGGCGCGCCTGCAGGGCGGCGAGAAGGGTGTTCGCCGCCAGCTCGTAGTCGCGCTCCGCGGCCAAGAGGACGGGGTCGATCCTCGTCGACCCTCCTGAGACCGGGCTCGGGCCCGTCCGCGCTGGGATCTCCACCGTGTGCACGGAGCCGGTCGTCGGCCGCAACACCGCCCAGGTCGCCAGGGCGATCACGAGCGCCGCCGCCGCGGCCAGGGCGGCCGGACCCCAGGCGAGCCGCCACGGCCAGGCGTGCTCCCTCTCGATCCTGCCTGCGATCGCCGGCCACAGATCCCGCGAAGGGGCGACCGAGCGGGGGAGGGCGGCGGCGTGGGCAAGCAGCTGGCGCAGCTCGTCCTCGTCCCGACGGCAGGACGGGCACACGGCGAGGTGGGCCTCCGCCTCCCTCGCCTGTGGCGCGGGAAGGCCGCCGTCCACCCAGTCGTCGAGGTGGTCCCGAAGCTCCTCGCACGTCATGACCGAAGCGCCTCCCTCAGCAGCCGCCGCGCGCGGTGCAGCTGCGCCTTTGACGTTCCCGAAGCGAGCCCCAGCATCGCCGCGATCTCCTCGTGTGTGCGCCCCTCGACGTCGTGAAGGACGAAGACCGCCCGCGCGCCCGGGGGCAGCGCCGCCATCGCCCGCTCGAGGTCGAAGCCCGCTTCCGGGGCGGGCCGGCCCTCCGTTCGGTCGAAGCCCTCGAGGTCGTCGGTGGAGAAGATGCGCGCCTCCCGCCGCCGCCGCGAGCGCCGTTCGCTGAGGGCCACGTTCACCGCGATCGGGTAGAGCCAGGAGGAGAAGGCGCTCTCACCCCGGAACGTGTCCAGCTTCCGCCAGGCCCGCACGAACACCTCCTGCGTCAGCTCCTCCGCGAGCGCGGCGTTCGACGACATCCGGAGACACAGGGCGTACACCTTGCGCACGTTCTCGCGGTAGAGTCGCTCGAAGGCGAGGAGATCCCCGGCGCGAGCCTGATCCACCAGGCTCTTCTCCGCCGTCCGGCGGTCGTCCTCGTTCCGGCCCTCGATGACGATGAGCCTGCCTCCGAGCACCGCACCTGCGAGCGCGTCCTCCATTCGCTCCGTCCCTTGAGATGCCGGCAGGCGGCGCGGGGTTTGAACGCGGGGCGAGCCCGAACTTAATCGATCTCGAGAGTTGGAGGGAAGCCGTCCCGGGGCATAATCCTCGTCTGCATTCGAGCCGACCGGGAGGCCCCCCGTGAGCCGTTTCCAACCCTCGAGCCCGATTCGAGCCGTCGCCACTATCGCCCTCGTCGCCACGACGCCCGCCGCCGCGCGCGACTCGTCGGTGCCGCCCGCCGTGGAGCTCGTCCGGGCCGTCCGCGCCCACGTCGCCCCGAGGGAAGCCGACCTCGTCCGGGAGTTCGCCTCCCTGCTCGCCCTGCCCAACCTGGCCTCGGACGAGCAAGGCATCCACCGCAACGCGACCCACATCGCGGCGCTGCTCGAGCGGCGAGGGGTGAGCGTGCGACTCCTGGAGGGGGAAGGCGGCCCCCCCGTTGTTTACGGCGAGAGGCGGGCTCCCGGCGCCCGCCGCACTCTCGCGTACTACGCCCACTACGACGGCCAGCCCGTGGACGAGGCGCAGTGGGCGAGCCCGCCCTGGTCCCCGGTGCTCCGCGACGGACCGCTCCGCCCCGGCGCGCGCGAGATCCCGATCGAGTCGCTCAGGGGCGGGGTCGACGGCGAGTGGAGGATCTTCGCGCGATCGGCCTCCGACGACAAGGCCCAGATCCTCGCCCTCGCCGCCGCCCTCGACGCGCTCGCCGCGGTAGGGACGGCCCCCGCCGTCAATGTCAAGATCTTCCTGGAGGGGGAAGAGGAAGCGGGCTCGCCGCATCTGCGGACGGTCCTCGAGCGTGAGCGCGAGCTTCTGCGGGCGGACGCCTGGCTCTTCTGCGACGGCCCCGTCCACCAAAGCCGGAGGATGCAGCTCTTCTTCGGGGCGCGCGGGGTGACCGGCGTCGAGATCACGCTCTACGGGCCCGTCCGGTCGGTCCACAGCGGTCACTACGGCAACTGGGCGCCCAACCCGGCCCTCGAGCTCGCGCACCTGGTGGCCGGCCTGCGCGACCGCGACGGCCGGATCGGGATCGCGGGGTACGACGACGACGTCCGGCCGCCGACGCAGGCGGAGCGGGCGGCGCTCCCCGCCGTGCCCGACATGGACGCGAGCCTGCGCGAGGAGCTGGCGCTCGCCGCGACCGAGGCGGGAGACGCGCGCCTCGTCGAGCGGATGCTGCTCCCCGCCCTCAACGTCCGCGGTCTTCTCTCGGGCGCGGTGGGGGAGAAGGCTGCCAACGCAATCCCGACCGAGGCCCGGGTCTCGATCGACTTCCGCCTCGTCCCCGATCAGACGCCGGACCGGGTACGCGAGCGCGTCGAGGCGCATCTCCGCGCCCAGGGCTACTCCGTGACACACGACGAGCCCACGCTCGAAGAGCGGCGCGCGCGGCCCCGCCTCGTCCGGCTCGAGTGGGGCCCCGGTTACCCGGCCGCCCGCACCGCGATGGAGCTGCCGTTCTCCCGCGCGCTCCTCCGGACGGTGGAGGATGCGGCGGGGCCCGGCTTGATCGCGCTGCCCACGCTGGGGGGCAGCCTCCCCATCCACGTCTTCGACGAGGTGTTCGGTGTGCCCGTGGTGGGGCTGCCGATCGCGAATCACGACAACGGCCAGCATGCGGCGAACGAGAACCTGCGCCTCAAGAACCTCTGGGACGGAATCGCCGTGCACGCCGCCATCCTCGCCGGGATGGGCGAGGGCTGGTAGGGATTGGAGGGACAGCCGGCTATGTCTTGACGAGGCGCTGCGCCAGCGCGACCGCCCCCCGGCAGGGATCCGGCACGTAGGTGACGCTGGCGAGCTCGCTGGAGATCGCCGACATGAGCGCACGCCGCAGGTCTCCGCGCAGCAGGCTGCCGGCGAGAGCCAGCGGGGGGCGGGGCACGCCCAGCTCGCGCACGGCCGTGTCCACCTGACGGGCGAGCTGTCGCGCGGCCTCGTCGACGATCGCCTGGGCGTCCGTGTCTCCTTTCGCCGCCAGCTCGATGACGACCGAGGCGAGGTCGGCGATCTCGCGTGGGGTCATTGTCGGCGCATAGACGTGACGGATGAGGGCGCTGGCATCCGGCAGCGACCAATGGCGCAGGATCGCCTGAAGCAGGGCCGATGCCCCGGCACGGCCGTCGGCGGTCTGCGTCGACAGGCGCAGGGCGCCGAGGGCCACCTGGTAGCCGCTACCCTCGTCACCGAGGAGCGGCCCCCAGCCCCCGACGCGCACCACCTTCCCCGCGGGCGAGCGGCCCACGCAGATGGAGCCGACCCCGCTGATCAACGCCACGCCCCAGCCCTCGGGAGTGCCTCCCGCAATCACCAGGTCGGCGTCGTTGACGACCACGAATTTCTCCGCGATCGCCTGCTCCTTCAGCCAGCGGGAGACCTGTGCCTCGTCTTCCTTGCTGTCGACCCCGGCCAGGCCGAAGCAGGCCCCGGCAATGCCCGCCCCGCGCCACGGAGCCCCCCCGGCGCCAACGCGCGGCCCCAGGAGGTTCACCAGCGCGCCCTCGATGGCGGTCGCGATCGCCTCGCCGAACGAGTCGAAGCCCACGGTGTGCGGGTTGCTGCAGGGCCCGAAGCCGCGCGCCAGGCCCTTGCCCCGGAGGTCGGTCACCAGCGCCTGCGTCCGTGAGCCGCTGCCCTCCACCGCAAGGAGGAGCTCGCCTTGGGTCATGGCGTCGCCGTGGCACGCAGCGCCCGGCCCGCCGCCGCCGCCTCGTCGAGCAGCGCCACGAGGTCGTCCTCGCGCGTGCGGAAGTTTACGATCGCCACCCGCATCGCGGTGCGGCCCTTCAGAAGCGTGGGGGCGAGGAAGAAGGACCCGCTGCCGACGAGGCGGTTGACGATGCGGCGGTTCAAGGAACCGAGCTCGGCCTCCGCCAGGCCCCGCGGCCGGCAGCGGAAGTTCACGATCGAGAGGACCGGCTCCGCGAGCAGCTCGAACTCGTCGCGGCGGCGCACCTCCTCGGCGAGGAAGTGGGCGAGCGCGACGTCGTGCTCCACTGCCGCCGCGTAGCCGCTCCGGCCGTGGCGCTTGAGGCCGACCCAGACCTTGAGCGCCTTGAAGCCCCGAGAGAGCTCCGGCCCGCGCTCGTTGAAGGGGACGGGGCCGGGGACGGGGCTCTCGGGGTCATGGACGAGGTAGGGCGCTTCACGGCGGAAGGCGTCGGCGAGACGCCCCGGCTCGCGGACGAGCGCCGCCCCCGCCTCGTAGGGGACGTAGAGCCACTTGTGGGGATCGGCGGCGACGGAGTGGGCCCGCTCGATCCCGGCGAACAGCGGCCGGAGCGCCCCGGAGACCGAGGCCATCGCCCCGTAGGCCCCGTCGACGTGGAACCAGAGCCCCTCCCGCGCGCTGATCTCGGCCAGCTCCTCGAGGGGGTCGATGGCGCCGGTGTTCACCGTCCCCGCGGTGCCGACGAGGATGGACGGGCGGAGCCCCGCCCGGCGATCGGCGGCGATGCTCTGGCGCAGGAGGTCGACGCGCATGCGGAAGCGCTCGTCGGTGGGGATCTTGCGGAGCTGCCTCCCGCCGATGCCCAGGAGGTCCACCGCCTTGTCGACGCAGTTGTGGACCTCGTCGGAGGCGTAGACGACGAGGGGCGGCGTCCCCGCGAAGCCCTGCTCGCGCACCTCCGGCGCCATCGCCCGCCGCGCGGCGGCGAGCGCGGTGAGGTTGGCCATCGAGCCGCCGGAGGTGAGGATGCCCTCCGCGGTCTCGGGCAGGCCGAGGATCCCGGCGATCCAGCGCAGGACGCGGTCCTCGACGTGGATCGCGGCGTGGTCCCCGCCCCAGCAGTTGCTGTTCATGGCCGAGGCGAGATAGTCGGCCACGGTGCCGAGGGGATCGGCGGTCGCGTTGATGAAGGCGAAGAAGCGCGGGTGGGAGTTCCCGAAGGGGTGGGTGAGGACGTGGTCGCGCACCGCGGCCAGCACCTCCTCCGCGGGCCGACCCTCCTCCGGCAGCGGCTCGTCGAAGACGGAGGCGGCGGGGCCCACCTTGCCGAAGACGGGACGTCCGAGCAGGTCCGCGCGATGGGCCGCCACCATCTCCACCGCCAGGTGCCCCAGGCGCCGCACCTCGTCGGGATCGAGATCGAAGTCGTTCATGGGGATCCTGCCTTGAGGGCTGACGTCGGGGAGCGTAGCATGCCCGCCCGACGGGGAGCCGGATGGGCAACCGAGGGCGCCAGCACCGCGCGTTCGAGATCGAGGGATTCGACGTCCTCGTCGGCAAGGGCGACGCCGAGAACGACCGGCTCACCTTCGGCGTCGCCGAGCCACATGACCTGTGGCTGCACGTCGCGGGCGCGGCGGGCAGCCACGTCGTGGTGCGGAATCCGCAGAGGCTCGACGAGCTGCCGCGGGAGGTGGTCGAGCGCGCGGCCGAGCTGGCCGCGTTCTTCTCCAAGGCCCGCGCGGCGAAAGGCAAGGTCGAGGTGCATGTCTGCCGTGTCGGCGACATTCGCAAGCGGAGGGGCTACGCGGCGGGCGAGGTCGCCCTCAAGCGCTTCTCGGCGGTGAGGGTCTATCCGCGGGGACCCGAGGAGGCATGAATCCTGGCCAGGAGCGCGTCGTGGCGGGCCTCGCCGCGTAGCCCGGCGAGGGCGGGGTCGACCCCGAGGAAGACGATCCACGGATCGCGCGCCGCGGCCGCCACCTCGAGCTGGTCGAGGGCGGCTTCGCGCTCGCCAAGGGCCAGGAGCACGGCCGCCCGTCGGTAGGGCGAGAGCGCCGAGGGCTCGAGCTCGGCTAGCAGCGACCTCGCCTCGCCCGCGAGGCCGGTCGCGGCGAGGGCCCAGGCCAGCACGCCCCTGAGTGCCGGGCTCCCCTCGGTGAGCTCGACCGCCCTCCGCAGCGCGGCGATGCCGTCCGCGCCGCGCCCCCCGAGCACGCAGGCGACGCCGAGGCCCCAGTGGGCGAGGAAGCGGTCGGGCCACAGCTCGACCGCGAGGCGCGCGACCTCGATCTGTCTTTCGTGCTCCCCCGTGATCTCGTGGACGACGGCCTGGATCGCGCTCGCGAAGACGGAGGTGGGATCGGCCTCGCGGGCACGCGCGATCTCCCGTCGCGCCCCCTCGGCGTCTCCCCCCGCCGCGAGGAGGAGCCCGTTCCACATCTGGATCGCGGGCGCTCCGGGCGCGAGGGCGAGGGCCTGCTCGAGCGCGCGGCGGGCCCCGGCCCAGTCCCAGTCGCGGAAGAGGGCGACGAAGCCGGCCGAGACGTGGGCCTCGGGCAGCGTCGGGTCGAGCTCGAGCGCACGGGCCACGCACTCGCCCGCCTGCCGCCACGCCTCCATCGGCTCCACGAGACCGGCGAAGGCGGAGAGGACGTGGGCATCCGCCAGCCCCGCGTGCGGCGCGGCGTAGGCGGGATCCAGCGCGGCGGCCTCGACGAAGCAAGAGGCGGCCTGGACGACACCCGCGGGATCGAGGCGCGTCCAGAGGTACCGGCCACGCAGGTACGCCTCGTACGCTTCGACGACTGGGCGGCGGCCGGGGGCGGGCCGCGCCTTCGCGGGCGACTCGAGGCGGGCGCGCAGGGCTCGCGCGACCCGATCCGCGACCGCGTCTTGCACTGAGAAGATGTCGGTGTAGTCGGCGTCGAAGCTCTCCGCCCAAGGCTTGACCCGGCCGCCCCGGGGGACGAGCTGCACGGAGAGGCGGACCCGCCCGCGGTCGCGCTGGAGGGTGCCGTCGACCACCGCGTCCACCCCCAACGCCTCCGCCGCCTGCTCCGGGGTCCAGGACTCGCGCGCGTGCGCCATCACCGCACCCGTGGGGCGGACGAGCAGCTCCTCCGATGCGGTGAGGCGACGGATGAGTGCGTCTGCCATGCCGAGCCCGAGATGGGGCTCCGGAACCGGCCCGAGCGAGCGGAAGGGCAGGACCCCCAGCGCGATCCGCGAGGAGGAGACCGGCCGGCGCACCGATGCGTCGAAGCGATAGCCGCGGCGGGGCACGGTCTGGATGTAGGAGCGGCCGTCGGGTTGATTGCCGAGCGCCTTGCGCAGCGCCGCCACGGTCACGCCGAGGTTGGCCTCCTCCACGACGGTGTCCGGCCAGACCCGCGCGAGCAGGTCCGCCTTGGGGACGACCTCTCCGCCCTGCTCGACGAGCGCCAGGAGGAGCGCGAGCGCCTTCGGGGTGAGGGGCACGAGCTCGCCGCCCCGCCAGAGCACGCGCCGGTGGGGGTCGAGCCGGAAAGGGCCGAACTCGTAGGCGGACTCCGGATCCATCGCTCCCGCCAGAGTCTGCCACAGCGCCCCCGGGCGCCTTTGCGAATATTTTGTCGCCCCTTTGCTCGGCCGCCCGCGACGCGGCGACCGCGGCGGCCCATATCTGGAGGGAGAGCACGAAGCTCCGGGAGGTTCTAATGGCCGAGTCCCTTGCCCTGCCGACGCCGACGGTTCCGACGGGCGCATCGCCCCCCACCCCCACGACGGCCTACCGCGACCCTCAGCGCGTCGTGGCGGGCATCACGGCGAGGGCGGAGCGCCGGGCCCTGGCCTGGCTTGCCCCGCGCCTCCCGGCCTGGGTCACCCCCGACCAGCTCACCGTCCTTGGCCTCCTCGCCAACCTCCTCGGTGGGGTTCTTTACGTCGCCAGCGGTCGTTGGCCCTGGCTCCTGCTGGCGGTCAATGGGGCCCTGGCTCTCAACTGGTTTGGGGACAGCCTCGACGGGACGCTCGCGCGCCACCGCCGTCGCGAGCGACCCCGATTCGGCTTCTACGTCGATCACGTGGTCGACGCCTTCGGAGCGCTCTTCCTCCTCGGGGGGCTGCTACTCTCGGGCTGGATGACGCCTGCGGTCGGCGTGACTCTGCTCACGACCTACTATCTCTTTGGCATCCACACCTATCTCGCCACGCACGTGCTGGGACGCTTCAAGATCTCCTACGGTGCCGTGGGGGGGACCGAGCTCCGGATCCTGCTCGCGCTCGCGAACGTCGCCGTGCTGTTCCGGCCGCGCGTCGAGCTCTTCGGCGGCGTGTTCCTCTTTGACATGATCGCGGGTGTGGCGACCCTCACGCTCGCCGTGGTCATGCTGCACTCGATCACCCAGGTGACACGGGAGCTGAACGCGCTCGAGACGCCAGGCCGTTGACACCGAGCAGGATCTGGTGCTCGCCATCAAGGGCTCGGACCGGCGAGCCATCCCTCGCGCCGCGGTGACGCGCCTCGAGTGGAGCCGCGGCCGCCTCGGACACGCGGTCAAGGGGCTCCTCGTCGGCGCCGCCATGGCCGGCGCCGCCCTGGCCCTGCTCGAAGGGGAATGATCCGCTTGCCGGGCGCGTATAGTGGATGAGGGGATTCGAGCCTGGAGGAGGCCGGCGATGCTGTCGTGGATGTGTTTGCTCATCCCTTGGCTCGCGGCTTCTGGTGCGGGCCATATGACGAAGGAGGAGGCCCTCGAGCGGGCCAAGGACCTCGTCGCTGCTCGGGAGGAGGTCGAACGGGAGAAGCTCCGGGTACGGCGCGTGGACGCGGTCGAGTGGCCCGATGCCTCCCTCGACTGCCCCGAGACGGGGAAGACCTACCCCGAGGTCTTGACCCGCGGGTTCCGCGTGCTGCTTCAGGCCGATCGGACGCTCTATCGTGTGCACGTGGCCGAGGGGAGGGCGGCAATCTGCGGCGAGCCCCTGGGAAGACCCAAACTGCGCAAAGCCGAGAAGCCGCTGCCCGAGAAGCCACCCCCCCGGCAGGAGTCCGTCGTGACCGGCGAGGTGTCGGGGCCCATCCTCGATCGGATCAGGGAGGACCTCGTCCGGCGGATCGGCGCCGATCCCGCGGCGATCGAGATCCTCCGCGCCGAGGCTACGGTCTTCAGCGACGGGTCCCTGGGCTGCGCCAAGCCGGGAGAGGTTTACATCCAGGTCCTGACTCCCGGCTACCACGTCGTTTTGGGCCACGAAGGCCGGACGTACGACTATCGGGCCACAGAGACGGGCCACTTCGTGCTCTGCGAAGGGCCGTTGGCGCCGGCGGTGCCGGTCCGATAGGGCGAAGAAAACGCGGGGGCCCGAAGGGCCCCCGCGTCACGGCTGACGCGCCCGAGGAAGCTAGTCGGGCACCGTGAAGAGCAGCGCCTCCGTCTTTTTCGTGGCCCCGCCGCGGCTTGCCGCGCCGCGGTCTCCGTTAGTGAACAGCAGGACCCCCAGCTCGTCCGCGTTCCCGGGGAAGGCCCCGAAGTCGACCACGTGCATGGCGCCGCTGGACTTGCCCGGCACGTCGGGCGGAATCCCGAAGTACCGCTCGCCGAGGGGCGTGATCGTGAGGCCCCCGATGAGGTCACCCGGGCCTCCATAGTAGAAGTCCTGGGCGACCACGAAGGCGTTGACCCTTCTCGACAGGATGTCCGCCACCGACAGGCCCACCTGCTCGCCGCAGATGTATAGAGCCGTGTTGTTCGTGTTGGTGGCGTGCTCGGCGAAGAAGAAGGCCGTCGCGGTGTTCGTCGAGAGGTTGAAGACCCAGGAGAGCTGTCGGCCGTCGGTGACGTTGTTGAAGGAGACATCGCGGTTGAGCACCACGAAGTCCGGAGTCCCGTCCTGGTTCGCGTCGAGCCAGACCTGATGGCTCACCGGGATGAGGTGCGTCTGGCGCTCCCAGGTGTTGACCGCAAAGGCCCAGACGAACTGGGACGTGCAGAAGCCGGGCGGAACAATGAACGTGTTCACGCCGACGGCGCGGAGGTCCGGCCTCGGCGCCTGGTCGCCAGGACCGCCTTTGGGGATGTCCGGGCTCACGGCCAGGAGCGAGTAGGCATCGTTCTGGGCCGTCCCGACACCGGTGTTGTGCAGCCGGATTGTGTCCCCCGGTCCGCCGCTGAAGTCGAGCACCTTCCGCTCGGGGACCACACGGGCCGCCTTGCGCGGGAGCACGTGCCAGGGGAGGCGGATCGGGTGCTTCCCGTCGTCGAGGACCAGGTAGCCGTCGTATTCGTTGGTGGTGAGCTGTGCCGGGTTCGCGCCTTCTGAGCCGGAGTTCATGAGGTTGTTCCGCAGCCGGGCCCCGTCGATGGTGAGCGTGACCCTGAAGACCCTGTCCTCTTCCTCCTCCACCTCGATCCGCCGCGGCGCCGTGATGCTGACGGCGCCCGTCGCCTCGTCGTCGGCGAAGCGGAAGCTCGACCTGATCCGATACCTGATGTCGTGGTCGGAGTGGTTGCGCACGCGGACCCTCTTCGTGATCGAGACCTTGCGATTGGCGACGTCGACGAAGCCGAAGCTCAAGGCGCCGGCCGGCTTGTCCTTGTCCCAGGCCGCGGCCGGAGCGCGGAGCGCACGGTCGACCCGGAGCTCGCCCCCGCCGATGCGGGTGATCGGAGCGAGACCCCCGGGGACGCTGTTGAGGATTTTGGTCTCCGCGTTGTTCATCAGGAGTGCCTTGATCTCGACGGGGCTCAGCCGATCATCGTCGTCGTCACAGTCGTTGTCACGGTCGTTATCGTCGTCATCATCATCGTCGTCGTCACGGTGGTGACGATCTCGATCGTGGTCACGGTCGTCACAATCCTCGCCGAAGTCGTCGCTCCGGGCCTGGAGGAGGAGCGCCGCCGCGCCCGCCACCATTGGCGAGGCCCCTGACGTGCCGCCGAAGGGCGTCTGCCCCGTGCCCGTGCCCACCTGGGCGGAGACAGAGCCTCCGGGGGCGCCGATCTCCGGCTTGATGCGGTTGTCGTCCATCTGCGGCCCGCGGGACGATGTGCCGACCACGGACATCGCCAGGGAGAACCCGATGTCGGGACCGAAACGCGCCACGACGTTCGGGAGCCCGCTCTTGACCGCGCTGGAGTCGGCCTGGCTGATCATGAAGCCGGGGATGGTGATCGGGCCGCCGGGATCCGCAAAAGCGCCCGCGAAGGGCGCGCCCGGAGCAATTAGGCCGATGATGCCCACAAGGCCGCCGGCGTTGCCGATGTTGAAGATCTTCATGGTGAAGGTACAGAAGCCCCGATCGACGAGGACGATCTTGCCGGCGAGGCTCCCGGCGGGGAACGGGGCGCACCCGTTCAGGTTGCCGCCCGCGCCGTACTGGACGGGGGCCTGGATCACGCCGGTGAGGGGCGCCGACCAGGGCTGGAAAACGGCGAAATACCGACCCGCGATCGAAGCCGGCTGCAGCACCTCCATCTGGTGCTGGAACGCCGAGGGAACCTGCGTCTGGGCCACTGAGATGGCGCTGGGGGCTGCGGCAGGGGTCCCTTGCACGTAGGGCCTATCGGAGCCGTTCCCTGCCGCGGCCACGGTGAGCACCCCGAGGGCGGTGGCGTTCTCCACGGCCTGGGAGAGGTCGTCGTCGAAGGGCTGCCCGTAGTCGCTGCCGAGGGACATGTTGATGATGTCCACCCGGTCCCTCGGGTCGCCGTCGCCGTTCGGGTCGGCGGCGAACTCCATGCCGCTGATCAACGCGATCCCGGAACAGGAAGTGGACCGCGAGGAGCAGACCTTGACGGCGTAGAGGTCGACACCCGGAGCGACGCCGCCCTTGCCGCCGATGATGTGGGCGACGTGTGTGCCGTGACCGGCCTGCGGACCGTCGTCCAGGGGGTCGGGATCCGGCGCGAGCGGCCCGAGGGGCCACGCGCTGCCCACGAAGTCGAAGCCGTCCGCCACCTTGGCGGTCGGGAACGTCCCCAGCTCGATGATGTTCGGATTGTTGGCGGCATAGTCGGCAGGGTTCCCGCTGCCACCGAATGCGGCATGCGTGTAGTCGACGCCGCTGTCGAGAACCGCGACCTTGACGCCGCTCCCGTCGAAGCCGAGATTCTGCACCGCCTGGGCGCCGACGTAGGGCACCGTCTCCGACAGGAAGAGGTCGTAGTTCGCGACCGGCGCGATGCGGAAGACGGCCGGATCCTTTGCGAGCTCGGGCAGCGCCGCCGCGTCCACGTCGAGGAAGACCGCGTTCAGCACGAGCTGGACCCGAGCGATCACCTCCGCTCCCGGCACGGCCCGCAGGCAGCGATCGAGGAAGTTCTGTTGCTCGTCGAGGATCTCCAGCCGGCGCGCCATGTGCGCCCCCGGCCGGTCGTAGTTGACCGCAGCGAGGGGCAGCCTGTCGATCTCGCCGACGGGTCCCGTCCTGAGACGGACGATGACCTGCTGCCTTCCCTCGGCCCCGATCAGGCTCTCGTGGAGAGTGCCGAGACCCAACCCCGTCTGCTCCAGAGGCGCACCCAGCCTGAGGGCAGCGCTCGACTCGGGCAGCTCTCGCTTTTGATGTCGAGACCCTTGGGCTTGGGCGGACGCCACGGCCGCAAGGACCGAAGCCAGCACCAGACCGCCAAGGCCAGCCAGGGAACTACTGCCTTTCCTGTTCATAGCTCCCCCAAGAAACTCCATTGCCGAATCCTCGTTCCGTCGTGGAGACGGCCTCTGGGCCCGGCCTGGCGAAGGCTTCGGAGGATCCGGGGGGCCGCTCGGGGGACGTCGAGCAGGGCACACGGTCCTCGGGGCGCAGCACGCGGCAGGCTCGGCGGCATTCGCCAGAAACCGGCGCTGAGCACATCTCCTCCGCCGGCAGGACACCCACCGGCACGTTCCAGTCACTCGAGCTGTCGCTGCGGAGGCGGCCCCATAGGCTATGCTGCGGGTCGAAAGCTCGTCAAGCGGAATCTCATCCATCGGGCGATCGCGCCCGGCTCCGGGGACCTGTCAAACCCTCCGGGAGCGGGTGCCATCGTCCCCTGCCCTCCTGGACTCCCCCCGTAAACGGCCTCGGCCCCTTCGACGCCGTGGAGCAAACTCGGCGCGCGCGGGTGAGTCGTGAGGGCGAGCGAGTTAGCCCGGTGAGGCTGGCGGAAGCGGGTGGGAATCGAACCCACCGCTGCGGGTGTCAGCCCGCAGCCAGACGGCTTTGAAGGCCGCGCAGGTCACCAGACCCGAATCGCTTCCCGCGAAGCCGAGGGAAAGATAACCCCTCGGACCAGCTATCTTCGCAGATTCGCGCGCACGGCTGGCCGCGGGCCTAGAAGACGCTCCTCTTCTGGACGGTCGCCTTGGTCGAGAAGGCGAACTTCTCCTCGACCGGGCCCCCAGTGGTGATGCGGGCCGCGAGGTACTCGCCCACGGCGGGCCCGTGCTTGAAGCCATGGCCGGACCCGCCGCCGGCGAGCCACACGTTCTCGTGCTCGGGATGGCGGTCGAGAAGGAAGTCCCCGTTCGAGGTGTTCTCGTACTGGCAGACCTCGCTGCCGACGAGCGGAGCGACAGCGAGGGCGGGGAAGTGTCGCCCCACGTAGGCGCGGACAGAGGCGAGCGCCGCCGGGGTCACGACACGCTCGCCGGAGTCGGGATCGAAAGGCGGCCCGTGCCGGTCGGGCGCCACCTTGAAGCCCCGCCCTTCGATGTCCGGGATCCCGTAGACCTGCTCCGCGAAGTCCACCCAGGCCGGCAGGGCGGGCGGCGCGAAGCGCGTGTCGCCTGCCGGTGGTCCGAAGTAGAAGACCTCCTGGCGGGTCACGAAGATCCGCGGCCCCAGGAGGCCCGGGAAGAGCTTCGGTAGCCAGGGACCGCACGCAAAGACGAAGATCCCGGCCGGGAGTCGCTCACCGTTGCTCAGCGCCACCGCCGCGAGCCGGCCCTTCTCGGCCGGAGGAACGACGCGCGCGGGCACGTAGTCGACACCGTCGCGCCGCGCGCGGTCGACGAGGGCCTGTACAGCGCGGCGAGCCATGAGCACCCCGCTGTCGGGCTCGTGGACGACCCAGGCGTCGGGCCCCGAGGCGATCTGCGGCCACCGCGTCTCCGCCTCGGCTCGACTCAGCCGCTCATGCGCGACCCCCAGCCTCGCGAGCGTGGACAGGGTGGCGAGGGTCAGGGGGTCTTCACCCTGCGCGATCCAGAGGACGCCGGTCCGGTGGAAGAGCCCGTCACCGGCCTCCCGAGACAGCTCCGTCCACCGCTCCAGCGAGCGCCGGGACCAGCGGGTGTAGGTCTCGTCCGAGCCGTAGCCCATCCGTATGACCCGCGTTTCACCACCCGAGCTGGCGCGGCTGTTGCCGGGTCCGTAGGCGTCGACGAGGACGACGCTGAGGCCGGCGCGCCGCAGGAGCCAGGCCGTCCAGGCTCCGAAGGACCCGGCGCCGATGACCGCGACATCCCGGCTCGTCACGCGGGAATACTACCCCTCGTCGGCTGGCCCCTTGACCGCCGTGGTCCGACTCAGCAGCATCTGATCATGCTCGAGCGCGACCTGCCCTCCGACGATCCCCAGTCGAGCCGACGCCGTCGCTGGACCCTGGCGCTGGGGGCGGCGGCGAGCCTCGCCGTGCTCTACGGCGGGCTCTGCAAGGCCCTTCTCTTCCGTAACCTGGAGTACTTCGAAAGCGACCTCTTCTCTTCGCTCGAGATGTCGTGGAGCTGGTACTACGCTGGTCGGCTGCTTCGTGACAATGCGTACGGCTACCCCGGTGCCATCCACAACTTCTACCTCTTACCCTTCTTCTCCCCCCTGACCATCCCCCTCGGGGCCTACGGCCTCATCGTCGTCCTCGTCGTCCTTCACCTGCTGGCGGTTCTACGCGTGGCGCGTGCGGCGGCTCTCGAGCTACCGGGGCGCCTTGCGCTTCTCTCCGGGCTCCTCTGCCCGATCGCCTACTACGTGTTCGACAACCCGGTCTGGGGTTTCCATCCCGAGCTCTGCTACCCCCCGCTGGTGGCCCTTCTGGCGGTCGAGCTGCTCGAGGGCAGGACCGGCTGGGCGGTCCTCGTGGCGCTGCTGATCGTGCTCGTCAAGGAGGACGGTGCCTTGCTCGGCGCGGCGGTGCTCGTCGCTTACTTCGGGGGGCGCCTCTGGTCGCTCCCAGCCGGTGCTCGCGAGGAGCGCCGGAGGGTGGTGCGTGCCGCCTTCCTGAGCCTGCTCGCCACGACCCTCGTCTTCCTGGTGGGGATGGCGGTGCTTTCATCCGCCGGGTCGACACTCGCGTCGACGCAGACGACGTCCTCACCTCGCCTGCTGAAGGCCCTAAGGATCCTCACGCTGACGCTGACCGGAGAGGCCCGCCCTCTCCAGCGCATTCGTCTCCTCGAAGGCCTCACCGGCTACGCCTTCACCGCGGCCCTGATCCTTCTGCCTCTCGGCCGGCGCCTCCCCCGAGGCTTGATGTTGGCCCTCCTGGCGGCACCCCCCGTGATCGTGGTCCTCGCCGTCTCCTCGGCCGTCTATCGATTTGAGCTCATGATGTGGCCTCCCCGCCTCGCCTTGCTCGTGGCGCTCCTCGTGGCTGGCCTGGCCTTCGCCTCGTCCATGCGAACCCGGCTCCCCTCGAGCGGGTCGGGCGGTGTCGCCGTGCTCGTCGTCATCTCGTGGGGACTTCAGCTCCTCCTGCTGAGCCACATCGGTTACTCGCCCTGGCCGCGGCTCGACACATGGGCTCTGCTCCGCGGGGGCGGCTATCGCGCCTCGACCGTGCCGCCGCGGGAGCTGGGCTTCCTGCGCTGTGTCGCCGCGCGCCTGCCCGGAGGCTTGCCCGTGTTGCCGCTCAGAGACACCCTCCCGGTCTTCCACCGTCAGTCGATCGTGCTGCCTGGGCTCGAGGCGCACGCCTGGCACCCGCCCAGGCTTCGCGTGGTCCCCGCGAGCGTCGCCGCGGCTGAGGGAACGGCCTGCCGTGGTCCCCAGGTCGGGGATCTCGCGCTGGAGGCCGAGTGTGAGCTGCTCCCGCTGGTGGAGGACTGCGGCCGCGAGGCGGACCCCTGACGGCTACTTGATGTACCCGAGGCTGCGCAGCTCCTCGAGCACCTCGGCGTCGAAGGCACTCTCGGCCGCGCGCGCCCGGGGGCGACGACCGTAGGAATCCACGATGCGCACGGGGTGCGCGGTCCGGAACTCGTCCCCGACCGCGCTCTCGAGGACGGCGCCGTCGAGCTCCCGGCTTCTGGGCAGGCCGAGCAGATGCAGGACGGTGGGGGCGACGTCCCGCTCGGAGACGGTGCCGATGTCGACCGCCCTCACCGGGCCGCCGACGAGGAGGATGAGGCCCTCGGGCGCCTCTCCCTCGCGCGCGAGGCGCCCGGGATCGGCGACGATGACGAGCACATCCTCCGGTCCGCGGTCGGTGGCGTAGTCGCCGACGAGGCCGTCGACGAAGCGGTAGCAATCCCGGACGGCAGCGAGGCGGGAGTCGAGACCGGCGAGGTCGGCGCCGGAGGGCTCGCCCAGCTGCTGCATGGTGACGATGTCGAGCCCGGGGAGGTAGACGGCCTCGAGGTCGGGCGGGTCGGCCCCGCGCAGGGCGCGGGCCGCCGCGAGGTGGAAGCTGTCGAGCCGCCGCCCGCGGTCGGGCTCAGATGGATCGAGGAGCCCACGCAGGCGATCGAAGGCCCCCGGGGGATAGACCTCGCGATCGGGAGTACCCCCTCTCTCCAGACGAAAGGCCGCGCGATCCGCCACGACGTAGCCGTTGACCGCCTCCGCCGGCCACGTGGCCCACCAGTTGACGACCCCGACCCGGAGGCCCTTCTCCGAGGCCACGTTCCAAAACGTCTTGGCACCACGGAGGATCGCGCTCGGCGGCTCGGGGTGGGTCAGGCGAAGGAGCTCCGCCGCCCGGGCCATGGCGGAGGCGAAGCGGCTGCGCTCGGTGTCGAGGCTGACCGGCGTCCGCAGGCCGGGGATGTGGCGCGCCCCCGGTGCGCGGATGCCGTGGGCCTCGGGGCCCCGGCCGGTGGCGATCGTGGTCCAGACGATCGCCGGCACGCGCTCGGGCTCGGTCCGCAGCCTCCCGCGCGCCCCCGAGGCGAGGAGCACGGCCAGGTGGGGCATCTCCCCGCGCTCGATCAGCTGCTCCGCCATGCGTCGCTCCAGGCCGTCTATGCCCAGAACCCGCACCCTCAGCCCCGTCGGCACGACCGCGTAATCCGGCACCTCGGGGCCGCGCGGCCGCGCGAGCCAGGCCGCCCCCGCCACGCCGGCGGCGTAGAAGGCCGTGGCGGCGAGCAGGAGGGGAACGACGCGGCGTCGGGAGAGGCTCGCCTTCGGCAGGCGATCCTCGACCCCGCCCGCGGACAGCACGGCGACCGCCGCCAGCCAGGCGAAGCGGCCCAGGGTCAGGCTCAGGCCGAGACCGAGGACGAGAGCCGCCGCCCGCGCGAGCAGAGGCGCCGCCTGGAGGTGCGAGCGTCCCCAGAGCGTGAAGTAGAAGAGCGAGAGGAGGGCGACGGTGAGACCGACGTGACGCGCGAGGTTCGCCCACGGTCGCCGCCCGCGGCGTCGCGCCCAGGCGGCGAGCAGGCCGCCGCCGAGGGAGACCGCCGCCGCCATGAGCCCGAAGGCGAGGACGAGATACACGCCGAGCACCAGCAGGTCCTGGGGCTCGGCGAGGAGCTGGCGGTCGAGAAGGGCGGCGGCGAACGCCCCCGTGAGGCCGAAGACGACCCCGCCGACCAGGCCGACGCGGCCCGCCACCCCGAGCGAGGCGCGCAGGGCGGAGGGGCCGCCAACACCGGCGAGGACGAAGCGGTCGAGGCCGTGCTCGAGGTACCCGAGGCGCCGGAGCTCCTCGCGCACCGCGTCCACGGACGCGATCGGGGGGCGCCCGGAGGTCATGCTTCCAATGTTAACGGCGGCGGGCCTTCAGGGGCGCCCGGCGAAGCGATAGATCAGGGAGGCGAAGACGCGCCGGGTCTTGAGCGAGTACGGGATGACGACCGGCTGCCCCTCGGTCGAGACGACGGTGACGCTGTAGGAGCCGAACTCGTGGAGGTAGGCCACATCCAGCAGCAGCGAGCCGAGGATGATGCCGGTGCCGACGGTGACGCCGTTGTAGCGAGGGACGTCGCCGGTCGCGTCGGCGGTGATCTGGCGATCGTTGAAGTAGCCCGCCCGGAGCGGGACCTTCAGCCGGCCCCGTATCAGCACGTACTCGATCCCCACTCGTATCTGCTCGGCGTCGGTCTGCTCCGCGACGAGGGTGGGGTAGGGGAGCTCGGGGTAGAACACGGGCGGCGGGCTCTCCACCCCCGGCAGCGTGAACGGCAGCTCGAAGTACTGCAGTATGGTCGCGCGGGACCACCCCGTCCGCGTGAAGTCCGCGGAGAGCGTCAGCGTGTCCCTGGGGCGCCAGGACAGCCCGAGGCCAAACGAGGTCGGGGACTCGAGCCGGACGGCTTCGCTCCTGAAGGCGTTCTCGGTAATCACCTCCGCCTCGGTGCCGCTGAACCAGTAGTCCGTGCGGTGCTTTTCGAGCGTCACATCGGCGGTGAAGGGCGTCTTCAGCACCCCGCCGACGTTGAGCTCTTCGATCGGGGACCACATGATGCCGAGGTTGACGCTCCATCCCCGAGGGCGGAAGTCGAGATCGAAGTCGCGCCGCGGCCGCTGGTTGTCAGGCACGAAGCGGCTGAAACTCTGTTCGTAACCGTTCAGCCAGCGGTTGAGGGTCAGGCCCAGGCGCAGGCGTCGGGTCAGCCGGAGGCCGGTGCCGAAGGACGCGACGTCGAAGCCGCCGTCGCTGCGGCCCTCCGTCCGCCGCTCCAACACTTCGTCGATTTCTCGGGTGCCGTCGAAGGAGATGGCCCGCTGGTAGCTGATCTGGACCGCGCCGCGCGTTTCTCCGATCGAGATCGGCCAGGTGAAGGCGGCGAAGTCGAAGGACCCTCCCTCGAAATGGTCGGTCACGTCCCCGTCCTGGGTCTCGAAGGAGTTGTAGTTGCCGACGAGCGAGATCTCGGGCAGGCGCAGGTAGCTCAGCCCGGCCGGGTTCCAGGAGGCGGCGGTGGCGTCGTCCGCCCGCGCGAGGAAGGCCCCACCCATGCCGTAGGCCCGTGCCCCCGAACCCACGGTGAGATTCTGCCGGCCGGTCAGGTCGACCCGGTCGTCGAACTGAGCGGCGGCGGGGGGGGGGGCGAGGAGGAGGAGGGTCAGGACGGATGCCGCGCCGCGGCGCACGAGGACGCCGCCGATGGCGCCGTGGAGGAGGGCCGAATGTCGGGGCATCACGGCGGAGCGGAGCATACCATGCTCCCTCCGGCGGGCCCGGCGGGCGAATGGCGCATTATGATGAGGCTCGTGCCCGCACCGCCTCGGCGCGGCGAGATCGCCCTCGTCGCCTTCGGTGTTCTCGCCTCGCTGCTGGTCGGCGAGGCCGCAGTCCGTCTCGTCTCCGCCCGGCCCGGCCCCGGCGGCTACGCACCGGTGAACACGGGCGGACGGGATCGGGGACCCACGAACTCGCTCGGGTATCGCGACCGCGAGCACACGCTCGCGCGCCGCCCCGGGGTGCGCCGTCTCGTCTGTCTCGGGGACTCCTTCACGTGGGGTGTCGGCGTCCTCTTCGACGACACGTGGCCCCCCCGCCTCGAGCGACTGCTGGCGGCGCGGAGAGGAGAGGAGTGGGAGGCGGTCAGCCTCGCCGAGCGCGGCCTCAACGCGGTGCAACAGGCCTCGCATCTCGAGTCCGAAGGGCTCACCTACGAGCCCGACGTGGTCGTCCTCGCGTGGGTCCTCAACGACAGCGAGGATACGGACGCCGCCGAGGCGCGGCGGGCGGAGGATTGGCTGGGGGAGTCGCGGCAGCCGCCCTCGGCCCCGCGACGGCTCCTCGACCACTCGGCCCTCTTCCGGCTCGTCCGCACGCGGGTGCGGGCCACGATCGAGAACCGCCGCCGGGTGGAGGGGTATCGCTCGATGTACGCACCGGACTACCCCGGGTGGCAGGCGGCGCAGCAGGCGCTCCGCGCGATGGGGGGGATGTGCCGCGCCCGAGGCGTGCCGTTGGTGGTCGCGATCTTTCCGCTCTTCGGCAACCCCCTCGACGAGCGCTACCCCTTCGGCGAGCTGCACGAGAAAGTGGCGATGGCGGCGGCGGCGGGCGGGGCACACGTCGTCGACCTCCTGCCCCGTTACCGCGGCCTCCGGTGGGATCTGCTGGTGGTGGACGGGGCGAACGACGAGCACCCCAACGAGATCGCGCATCGCATCGCCGCCCGGGCGCTCGTGCGGACGATCGACGAGGTGGCGCCGCGCGCGCCCGGGCCGTGATCGCCCGCTCGCCGGCGGCGCTGCTATTCGCCGCCGTGGCCCTCTACGCCGGTCTCGCCGTTCACGCGATGCGCGGGCACTCGGCCACCTTCGACGAAGGGACCCACCTCCCCGCCGGCTACACTCACCTCGCGCTCGGCGATCACCGCCTGAACCCGGAGCAGCCCCCCCTCGTGAAGCTGCTCGCCGCCGCCCCGCTGCTGCTGGCGCCGCCGACGCTTCTGACCGACGACCCTGCCTGGGTCACGGCGCGCCAGTGGGAGTTCGGCCGGCGCTTCCTGTACCGCTGGAACGACGGGGAGCGGCTTCTCTTCCTCGGCCGGCTCCCGATCGTGGCCCTGGGCGCGGCGCTGATCGTGTCCGTGTTCCTCTGGACGAGGTGTCGGTTCGGGGCGACGGCGGGGGCGGTTGCCCTGGGCCTCGCCGCACTCGCCCCCGACGTGCTGGCGCACGGCTCGCTGGTGACGACCGACCTCGCCTTGGCGCTCTTCTTCCTTCTGGCCGTCGTCGCCTTGGACTCCCTGACCCGGCGCGCCACACCGCTGCGGCTTCTAGCCCTTGGCTCGGCGGTGGGCGCCGCCCTCGCCACAAAGTTCTCGGCCCTGATCCTTGGCCCTGTCCTCGGGGTCCTGGCGGGCGTGGCGCTCGTCGGCACCCGTCCCACCTGGGCACGGGCGTGGCGCCTCGCGCTTCTGCTCGGCGCGGCGGCGGCGCTCGCGCTCCTCGTCGTCTGGGCCTCGTACGGCTTCCGCCGGGAGATCTCGCCCGATCCCGGCGCCGCCGCCGCCGCCCGGGTGTCCCTGGAGGAGCCGCGCGCGAAGGCCTGGGAGCGCGCGGTCGTCCTCGCCGCGGGCAGCGGCATCCTGCCGGAGGACTACGCGCGCGGGGTGCTCTTCGTGGCGACGCACTCGGAGGCCCGGCCGACTTTCCTCCTCGGACGCCTGTCCGACGAGGGATTCCGGCTTTACTTCGTCGTCACCTTCCTTCTCAAGACGCCCCTGCCGCTCCTCGTCCTCGTGGGCTTCGCCGTCGCCCGCGCCCCGCGCCTGCCCCGTCGGGAGGCCGCCTTTGTCTGGCTCCCGGTGCTGGTGTACGCAGCCTTCGCCGTCACCCGCGGCCTGCAGATCGGCCACCGGCACCTGCTGCCGATCTACCCCTTTCTGTTCGCGGCGGCGGGAGAGGCGGGTGCTCGCCTCGCCCGCTGGCGGCCGGCGGGGCGCGTGATCCTCGGCGTTCTGCTGGGCTGGTACGCGGTGGGCACGCTGCGCGTCCACCCCCACCATCTGGCCTATTTCAACGAGCTCGGGGGCGGTCCGCGCAACGGCTTCCGTCTGCTGGTCGACTCGAACCTCGATTGGGGTCAGGACCTCAAGCGCCTCCGGGAATGGATGGACGAGCGGGGGGTGCGCCGGATCAAGCTCTCGTATTTCGGCAGCGCCGATCCCCGTTACTACGGGATCGACGCCGAGATGCTGCCCGGCTACACGGCCCCCCACGCTTCGCACGTGACGCGCGAGATCCAGCGAGGAGACCTCGTGGCGATCAGCGCCACCAACCTGCAGGGTGTGTACCTCGATCCCGCCGACCGCTCGCTGATGGAACGCTTCCGGCGCCTCGAGCCGGTGGGCCGGGTCGGGTACTCGATCCTCGTCTACCGCGCCGACTTCGCCTGGCCGTAGGCACTGCTGGGCACGGCCGAAGTTGAGGGCCACGATGGCCCGGAGCCGCCGCGGCTCGAGCAGCGGGCCGCGCGTCGCCAGCCGCACGCAGTCGTAGAGCGCGGCCACTTCCGGGTCCCGGATCTGGTTCACCCCCGTTCGCAGGGTCTCGATGTAGCCGTCGGGGAGCGCCCGCTCGTAGTGTCCCACGCGCCAGGGCCACTCGGGAGGCACGGGGAGGCGGGCCAGCAGCGGGTCGCCGAGCGCCAGGAGGTCGACGAAGTGGACGCCGGGTCCCGCGTAGTAGGCGGTGAGGCCGGCGGCGGTGGTGAGGGCGAGCCGCCGCCCCGAGGCGCGGAGCTCCCGGCCCGCCTCGATCCTCGGGACCCTGC
>Ga0209342_10000501_pt1 | contig 45283 bp, 63 predicted proteins | sample RifCSP16_2_FD_184023 | JGI IMG/M metagenome (GOLD analysis project Ga0209342, IMG submission 184023) | Soil microbial communities from Rifle, Colorado - Rifle CSP2_sed 16_2 (SPAdes) (version 2) | ecosystem: Environmental > Terrestrial > Deep subsurface > Rock core/Sediment | place: Rifle...
GAGAAATTAAAGGACCTGGAAGATAATGTTCTGGATGAAGACAAATTACATTCCTATGTGGGATCTGCATTATCAGCTGGAAATGATCCTAGTGATATCTATGCAGCAATTCGAGATGGTCTTGAAAAGAAATTAAGTCCTTTAAGAATACAGGCAGAGGGATCACGCAGCACTCAAGAAGCCCTAAAAATTGAGAAAAGCTCAGAATACAGAAAGCTTGAATATTTGCTGAAGGTTGCTAGTAAACGAAACATTCCAATCTATAAGATTGAGTTACATGCCAGCAATGACCCTAAATATGTTAGTGCAAAGCTAATGGAACTTTTCGAAGAAGAAGTTAGGCAAGCAAGAGGCATTGGGGGAACAAGATACGAAGATTCCCCATCATAAGATTAATGAATATTTTTTAAACGAATAAACCTTAAAAACTCTTTTTCTTTATCTAAACCATGGGAAAGCTGGATGACCTCAAGGCATTTTTTTCAAAATCGAAAAGAGTATGGCTTGTTTTGAAAAAGCCCTCGAGAAAAGAATTTGAGATGATAGCCAAGGTTTCTGCAATAGGAGTCCTTTTACTTGGAGTTATTGGATTCTTTGTATCGATCCTTGTCAAAATCTTTTTCATAAGATAAAATTGTGAATTAGGTAAATTTATAAACTCCCATAATTAAATAATCTCACCTGCTTCTTAAGATATTAAGAGGTAGACGGAGCTAAATGAAAATAAATTTAAGGGAAGTTGATGGTTAAGAAACCGTAGGTGTCTTACCAATGATATTTATAATAAAAGTCACGACGAACAAAGAAGAGAAAGCCGTCGACATGATAGCCGACAGGGCGGAAAAAAAAGGGCTCAATACCTATGCTGTCCTGAGGCCCCATGGTCTTCGAGGCTATGTTCTTCTAGAGGCAGAGGACCGCGAAAGCGCAGAGGAATCTGTCTTCAACCTTCCTTATGTTAAGGGAATAGTCGGAAAAACGATAGGTTATGAGGAAATAAAAAACATGGTCGAGCCTTCTGTGTCCACTGTTTCAATAAAAGAAGGGGACATAGTGGAGATAATAGCCGAACCCTTCAAAAAGGAAAAAGCAAAAGTTTTAAGAATTGACAAGCAGAAGGAAGAAGTGGTTGTGATTCTTTTAGGGGCTGTCGTGCCGTTGCCGGTAACGATAAAGCTCGACAACGTAAGGGTCATAAGAAGAGACGAACACGACGAGGAAACAGAAAATGCAAGTTAAACTTTTGGTGGAAGGCGGGGATATGCAGCCAGGTCCTGCACTCAGCCAGAAGCTCGGGCCAGCAGGAATAAACATAGGCCAGGTAATACAGAAGGTAAACGAGGCAACCCGCGGATTCAAGGGGATGAAAGTTCCGGTAGAGGTTGAAATAGACCTGGCAACCAAAGCCATAGAAATAAAAGTATTTTCACCGCCTGTTACAGAACTCCTGAAGAAAGAGCTCGGAATTGAGAAAGGCTCTGGCCTTCAGAAAAAAACAAAAGTTGCAAATGCTTCCATAGAGCAGATAATTTCTGTTTCAAAAACGAAACTTCCAAATCTTCTGAGCAAGAATTTGAAAACTGCTGTAAAAAGCGTTCTGGGAAGTTGCATGAGTCTCGGAATTCTGGTTGAAAATAAAAATCCCCTGGAAGTCATCAGAGAAATAGAAGAGGGAAAATATGAGGAGGAAATCCATGGAGAAAGAACAGAAACTCCATCAGAGAAAAAGGAAAAATTAGATGCTTACTTTGCTAAGATATTGGCAGAACAGGAAAGGATAAGGCAGCAGGAAGAAGCCGTTAAGGCTGCTGCCGAAGCTGCTGCAGCTGCACCTGCAACTGCCGAAGAAGGCAAGGAAGGAGAAGAAAAAGCCGAGGAAATTAAGGCAGAAGAAAAGAAACCCGAAAAAAAAGCAGAAAAAACAAAAGAAAAGAAATGATTTATAAAGATTCCATAACCCCCTTTTACCAAGGGGTTGTGGTCTAACCTGGTATGACTAGAGGTTTGGGACCTCTCAATCCCGGTTCAAATCCGGGCAACCCCATGTCTATATAAAAATGAGTTCAAAATCAAAAAAAACCAAATCAGCGGGAAGGTTCGGAGCACGTTATGGAAAAAGGCCAAGGACTTACCTGATTGCAATAGAGGAAAAGCAGAGAAAAAAACAGAAATGCCCCTTCTGCGGAAAAATGGGAGTCAAAAGACTTTCCAAAGGATTGTGGAAATGCACAAGGAAAAAATGCGGGAAAAAATTTGCGAATGATGTATATTATCTGCCAACATCAATATCACACGAGCTTAATATACAAGATAAAATAAAAATATCTGATAAAATTATTGCAAGCAAAATTAGAAATAAAAATCAGACAGCTTAAAAATATCAATATAAAATGCCAACCTACAAATGTTTCAAGTGCGGGAAGAAAATTCAGGACACGAACCTGGAAAAAAGATTCGTCTGCCCGAGCTGCGGCAGCAAAATCTTCTACAAGCCAAGAACCCGTGTAAAGAAAGTAAAGGCTGTTTAAAATGAGCGAAGATATCTCGATAGAACGCCATAAGACAAAAGAAAGAAATATACAGGAACTGCAGATGCTGGAGCAAAATCTGCAGAATGTTCTCCTGCAAAAGCAGGCTTTCCAGATTGAACTGAGAGAAACACAGGCAGCCCTGAAAGAACTGGAAAAATCAGGGGAAGAAGTTTTCAAGATGATAGGCCAGTTGATGATTAAAACAGACAAAAAGGACATGAAGGAAGAATTAATCAGCAAGGAAAAGATAATTGATTTAAGAATAATGAGTTTTGAGAAGCAGGAGCGCGCTCTTTCGGAAAAACTTGAAGCGTTGCAGAGGGAAATTTTAAAATAATTTTGAATAACGTCGGGAAAAAACCTGAAAAAATATATACAAAATAATTACGAAATCTTTATAAATATCTGCAAGTTAAATTTATTATGGTTTTCGATGCAATAAAAAGAGCATTCTCGAGATCTGCTGGCGGAGAGGACGCTGGCAACGAGTATCTGGAGATAGATTTGGGAAAAGAAGAGACACAACAGAAGGTTTTTGTGAAGCTTTTCGCCCTCAAGGATTATGAGGAAGTAAATAATATACTGAATTTCCTCAGGGAAGGATACACCATAGCTGTCATTGACATAAAGACTCTCAGGCAAAGGGATCCGATTGAGCTCAAAAGGGCTATTTCCAAGATAAAAAAGACTTCAGACGCCATGGAGGGCAATATTGCTGGCTTTGGGGAGAACGTTGTCATAGTTACCCCTTCTTTCGCCAAGATTCACAAGGAAGCAATGCCAAAGCCAAAAGACGAAAAGAAAGAGTTCACAAGCAGGTGGGATTAAGATTTTTCTAACAGATACTTTTAACTATTTTTAATATAACCTAAATAACACTTTTCTTACCTTGAACAATATTTTCAGCTAACTAACATCTGCATCTGCTATATATTAACAGCAAACTAAACCTTTGCTATAGAGAAGACTGTTTTTAATGCAACCACAATTGTCGCAGGCACGAACAATGCCAGAAGAGCTGCAAAAACAGAGGAAACCGTGGGACCTATCCCTATTCCGAGCAGGGAGCCGGTGACGCTGTCCATTCCAAATCTGCTTACGATAACCAAAATAGCGCCTGCCCACAGAAAAGTTTGCGATTCCGATGCACGAATGTTGAAATAACCGACAATAAGCCCTAAGATTATAAGTATTGAATAAATTTGAGCATTATATTGCGATAATGATGGAATCGGAAGTAAAGTTGTCGACAAACCAATGATTATAGCCAGAACAACGCCTACCAAAAAAGCCCATGCACCGATAGAATTCTCCCTCGCTTTTATCACCATCTTTTTGTATAAAATAATATAGTTTTCAAATATATAAATTTTCCTGAAATTTGTCAATGAAAAATCCCGTAATTTGATGATTGGCTGATTAGCGGGATAATAGCACTATCTTATCACAAAAAACCATATTTTCGAAAATATAAATCTTTATAAACCATAGTAACTCCAAAATGATTACAGAAAAATGAGTTTGAAATCATTAAGTTTGTTCGCTTTCAGCATTTTTGCGCTGGTTTTGGTAATGGGAATGGCTAGTGCTACTACAACTTTGACAGTCACTTCTGGCGCAACACAATCTATAGGCCAGGGAAGCCAAGGAACTGTTGTATTTACATTGACTTCAGATACAACACCACTCACAGCAGTTAACTATGCAACCCCTATAACATTTACACTTACAAGCAATCCAGCAACAAACTTCACTGTGACACCTTCTGTTACACCCGCAACTCAAACTACTACTGTTAATATTCCAACACCATCACAGACATTGACATTCGCGGTACCTTCTAGTCAAGTTACAGGAACATACACTGGTTCATACACGCCTGATGTTACGGGTGATGCGGACCCATTAGCACAGACACTAACTGTCACAGTAACAGCACCAGCAGAAATAATGGCATGTAATGCAATCGGAAACCCAGGACAGCTTAGAATCAAGTCAATAGACTTCGCAAACAATGGAATGCAGTATAATACCTTCGGAGAGGATGATGAATGGTTCCCATTTGAGGAAATTGAAGTTGACATGGAGGTTGAAAATGAAGGAGATGATGACATTGATGACATCTCTGTTGAGTGGGGTATTTGGGACACCGAACAAAACCAATGGGTGATTGACCTTGACGAAGAAGATGAAATTAATCTTAAAGATGGAGACGAGGAAACACTTACAATCACATTCAACATAGACGACGACATGGATGTTGATTTGGATGAGCTTGGCGATGGAGATCATTACAGATTTTACGTTGTTGCAACAGGAACAGTCGATAATTCAACATCACCAGAGACATGCGCTTCTGATTTTGAAACAGCAAGCATTGTAATAGAAAGCGACTTCGTGATTCTTGATAACTTCAATGTACCTGAAACAGTCCAGTGCGGAGAGACTGTCACAATAACTGCAGATGCATGGAATATTGGGGACAACGACCAAGACGAGGTCTCTGTATTTGTGACTAACAATGAACTTGGAGTTAGGGAAGACATTGCAGTTGGAGACATAGACGCCTTTGACAGGCAACAGGTTTCATTAACATTCTCTGTTCCTTCAGATGCAGAAGAAAAAACCCATAGGCTGAGCTTTGAGGTTTTTGATGAAGATAATGATCTATATGAAAACGACTTTGATGACGATCCTGCGGAATTTTCAGTTCCTCTGCAAGTTTCAGGAGGCTGCGGAGCAGCTGCCGGTGAAGGCGAGGTTTCTGTCGTTGCAAACATAGTCTCTGGAGGAAGAGAAGGCCAGGAACTAGTTGTAAGAGCAACAGTCACTAACACTGGTGATTCTCAGCAAACTTATTCATTGAATGCAGCCGGGTTTGAAGACTGGGCATCTTCTTTCTCTCTAGACACAAATAGTCTAACGCTTGGTGCAGGAGAATCAGGGAATGTTCTTGTGACTTTGGATGTGAATGACGGCGCAGCAGGAAGCAGGACATTTTTCCTTGAACTTGTTTCAGAGGGGCAGCTTGCAAGGCAGCCTGTGACTGTTTCAATCAGCGGAAGAGGAGCAGGAATAACCGGATTGATAACAGAAGGAAACTGGTACCTGTGGGGCATTGGATTGCTAAACATCATCCTAGTCGTAGTAATAATAGTTGTCGCAGTAAGAATTGCAAGGAAATAATTTTTTTAAATAACACCTTTATTTTAACTCATTTTTTCCATTTAATACTTTTTGTGAATGCTAATTTATAAATAATCAATTCTTATAATCTTTTAAAATGAAAAAGAAAAAAGGAAACATATCGGACCTTATTCTGAGATACCTCATTCTTGTCCTCGTTGCAATCCCAAATCTCTGGCTGTTTTACCTTGTATTCACGCCTTTGACATCTTATCCTGTCTACTGGCTCCTGAATATTTTTTATGATGCCTCCTTGCTGAATAATAATGTTGTTTTGCTAAACCAGGCAATCTCCATAGAACTGATAGAAGCCTGCATAGCGGGCTCTGCATATTATTTGCTTTTGATTTTGAATCTGTCAACTCCCGGAATCAAATTTAATAAAAGAATTAAATTTATTGCCATATCATTTTTAGTATTCTTGGCTGTTAATATTTTAAGAATATTCATTTTAAGCTTAATTGCTGTCTCTGGTTCCAGTTTTTTCGACATAACCCACAGGATTTTCTGGTATGCCTTGAGCACTGTTTTTGTGGTAGCGATCTGGTTTGCAGAAGTAAAGACCTTTAAGATTAAAGCCATACCGTTTTATTCTGATATAAAATTTTTATATAAAAACACGAGATAAGATGGTTTCCATAATTGACTCGCTCCTGCTTTTGATAAACAGCCTCGGTTATCTGGGGATTTTCATAGGGATGACCATAGAGAGCTCTTTTGTGCCGTTTCCGAGCGAGCTGATCCTTATTCCTGCAGGAGCCCTGATTGCCAGAGGAGAAATGTCTTTTTTCCCTGTTTTTTTTGCAGGACTGTTGGGAAGCATCCTCGGAGCTTTGATAAATTTTTACCTTGCACTACTCCTGGGAAGAAAGACAGTGGATTTCCTTGTCAACAAATACGGGGAATTCCTTTTCCTGAATAAAGGAACGCTGAAAAGAACAGACCTTTATTTCAAGAAGCACGGAGAAATAACGACTTTCATTGGAAGGCTTATACCTTTGGTAAGGCAGGAAATTTCCCTGCCTGCAGGATTTGCCAGGATGAATTTGGGAAAATTCGTACTCTTCACCTCCTTGGGTGCAGGGATCTGGACAGCTGTCCTGATATTTGTGGGGTATTTCTTCGGAAGCAATGCCCAGCCAGTCTTGAAAATTATCACAGGAATCATATTAGTCTTATCCATAATATTCCTTCTCGCATATTACTTGAGACAGAAGAAAAATAATTTTAAAGATAGCAAAAAGAGATCAAGATGATAAACAATCCTAAGTTTTAATCTGATAAAAGCCTAAAGATTATTAATCAATTACAGTTACCCCACCATCTTCTTAACAGCTTTTTTATTAAAATTTTTTACTCTTTCAAAGCCTCATTAACCTTGACCAATGTTTCAAACATGAATCTTTCTGTTCCTTCTAGAATCTCGCAGTTTTTTATGTATATATCATAGCATGCAGTGCCAAATTGTTCTATTTTTGTCATGTTCCCCGATTTCACTTCTACAAGCACGTATCTTCCTAAAGAATCGCAGGTAGCATTTTCATCCCTGATAACTCTGGTTCCTAGGATTCTGTATAATAAATTAAAATTACCTGCAGCTATCCCATTTTCTTCGCACAATGAATCAAAATTTTTATCTGCATTTAAGACCATATCATCTGCGAAACGCAGAGTCCCGTTGAAATCTACATCAAGCTTTCTTGGGTCATTTCTAAAATAAAAATTATAATCAGCATTTTTTTCTGATGGTGTTGAAATAACCGCGTTTTTCCCATCGGTTTTTACAGGCAGGCTTGTCCTGTATGTCACCAGGCAAGGAGGCCCCGCGTCACAGAATCTTACTATTTCAAAATCAACCCCCCTGTATTCGAACCTGCTCAAGGAATTTGATATGATTACAAACAAAAAAATCCCTATGAGAAGGATGCCAATTCCTATCAGTATGTTTCTCAGAATTTTTTTCTGCGCCTTTGCTTCTTCCTCTTTGCTAATCCCCTCTTTATCTTTAGTCTCTTTTTTAATAACTTCTTTTCTTCTTCTTTTTGCCATTGTCTTTATCTGATTCCGAATGTTTTGAACAAGAACTGGTCAGCGAGTGCAGTCAACTCTTCTTTCTGACCTTCAATGAAGACACAGTTATTCTCCTGTCTTATGCTACTTGTATTACTCTCTTTTATTATTATAAAGTTATCGCTGCAGGTTTTTACAGGCAAATCTTCTCCTGACTCGCAAATAACATCTTCAGGGCATGCCCTCTGCACCCTTTGCGCTAATTGTCCAATATTTACAGCTATCTCTATTTCTGCTCCTTCGTCTTCAGAATAGACATAGGCGGGTTTTCCCTGATAATTGCCGAAATCCTTGATTCCAGAGCCGATGTTCGGAACCTGCTGCGGTGTGTACTTAAAAACAAAATTCCCCAAGACCCACAAGCCATTCTGGTTGACAAACTTGAAGCCATTGTATTCCACCTCGTTTCCTGAAATTTGGTCAGAAGGGGCATTTCCAACGCCGCTCTGAAGCGCAAATCCTATCGTGCTTGCAACCATTACAAAAGCCAGAGAAACTCCGAGAATTATCTGGTTTCTCTTTTTCCTCTTCGCCTCGTCTTCGGCAGAAACTATTTTTCTCATTATCATTCATGTAAAAAGATGTTTAAAAGTTTAATTGATGTTTTTAATTGATATTAATAGCCAATAATAATTGTCAATGATTTAAAATCAATCGCTGTTTTTTCTATTAAAGTATTTCCCTGTTCTATAACAAAAAACAAAATCTCTTCTCACAATAGAATCTGGCTTCCGCCAGGAGTCAAAAAAAAGAAAAAATAAAAAAAGAAAAAAAAGTTTTTTTGGATTTAGGATACTACAAGGGTTGCCTGTGTTGCAGATGTACCTTTGTACTCTTTGCCCGTGTCAACTGCCTGTGTTCTCAAGTAGGTTGCAGCATTTGTCGTATCTGCAGCCTCCCATCCAGCGACAAGAAGTGCCATTCTGGTTGTTACGCTTGAAGAAGCATATCCCTTTATCAGGAACTGTCCTGCTCCAACGCCTGTTGCAGTTGTCCATGCAGACCCGCAATAAGCTCCACCGACTAGCGAGGCAGCAGCTGAATTAATACAGCTTCCACCAACAACTACCAGGTTCTTTGAACTGACTGAGCTTACTTCTGAATCTGTAACAAGGACATCTCCAAGGGCTCCTCCTCCGCCAACACTGACGCTAGGTGCCGCGATATAGACATCGGCCTTTACTTCTTCACCATGGTACATCAGCTTGACGCTCTTTTGACCAGAGCTTGGCTGATCGTACAACATTTCTGTAGCCAAAGCAGAGTAAGTAAAGTCCCTGAAAACATCTGTGTCGCCAATTTCTGTAGATGTAGCATCGGTGTTTGATGTTCCTACAGCATTTACCTGTGGCTGTGCAGTTGAACCAGAATCCCATCCAACTGTTAAGTTGATCCAGTCTCCAGCTGCGCTGCCTATAACTCCAAGATTTTCATCTTTATCTTCCTCTCTCATTACGAGATGGAAAGATACATTGGTGTGTCCTGTGGTACCAGTTGCACCTGTAAAGTTAACTATACCCTCTGCAGCGCTGTTGTTTGCTCCCTCGAAAGGCAACTGAACTCTCAAACCCTCTTTTGAATAAAGGGAGTTAAAGTTCACATTAGCATTTGTGCTGCCTACTAATACACTATGGGCTGTTCTTGTAATCGTATATACAGTTAGGTCCACATTTCCTATGCTGAAAGTATCTCCTGCCTGAGCTCCATCTTTGAATTTCGTCCAAACACCATCTTTCAGGTATTCGAAATCTGTCTCATTGACAGTATCAAGCACGAAGTTATTAGCTCTCATAAGGTAAGACACTCCTTCTGTAGTATCATTCCATGATGCAACGAACCAGTCATCTGTGTCTGAATCAAAGGTTATGTTGCTTCCGGTTACAGCTGTTATAAGCCTGCTGTTAGCATCTTTACCTATACCTACAAAACTTCCGGCAGTAGTTCCATACAAGAAAGGTATGTCTGCTTCTGTATCTTTCAACGGGAAATTCGTAAGTTCGGCATGAAGACTTCCTCCTCTTTCAACTTCTATGGTCTCCACAGCAGGATATGTCAATCCTCCGTAGGATAGCTTGATTGCACCAAATCCAGGCATTGTCTCGCTTCTGGTTTCTGTGACGAACAAATCGTCATCAGCAGCCCAGGCAAGTTGGATGTCTGAAAGTGTTGCCGTGCTAGTGTTTGTTATTGTTGCGCTAAGCCCAGAAACAACATCGTCGTTTATCTCGATGTCTGATCCACTTGTAAGCTTGAGCTTACCCGATCCAATGCTGAACTCAACACTGCTCACAGTATTTTCTTTGGAGTTAAACAAGATATCTTTGATACCTACATAACTTCCATCAGAAAGCTTCTGTGTATCTCCTTCTGAAAGGCTGTTCGTTGTCTGACCGTCTATTGTAAGCTTTACCTCAGTAGAGCTTATGTATGTTACCTCAACAGAATGTCCTGCAACTGTGGCAGTTGTGCCCTCATCCACTACAGACTCTTCTGCAGAATCCAGCAGAGTCAATATTACATTTCCTCCGCTTGTGCTGTTGGAAAGAACATAGTATGTTTTTCCCATTATCATCAGGTCAGAAGTTGGTAAATCTTCTATCAATGGCTCATCGTTAAAGTCCAGTGTATATGTCAAAACAGTTGTTCCTGAAGGAATCCTGAATCCGATTGTAGGCTCATCTTCAGCATAGTCGTTGTCTTCAAACATTCCCAGCTGTAGATTTCCTCCAATCACAACTTTTTGTGTGAAGTCGAATTCATCGTTGTCATCATCCGTATATGATCCTTCAGCGAGAAGTTCTGGCAATTCATCATCATCTATGTCAGATGTGTAAACTGCTGTTATGTTGTCTCCCAAATGGAAAAAGGTAGAAGTTCTTTCAAGCTTGAAAGAGTCTCCGCCTGTGGCTGTAGAGCCACCTCCTGTCACAAATCCACTAAGGCTTTCTGCGATGTTTCCTGCAGCTGTCTGGTCTGAAAGTGCTGCCCCAGAACCATATACAATGGCCACGTTAGGCGAGCCTCCAACAACGAAAGGTGCTGGATAGTTTGCAGCAGCTGCGATTCCTGCAGTCATACCAAGCATTAAAGCGCTCGATGCAATTGCAGATATTTTTCTAAAATTTAATTTCATATTTCTCTCTTTTCAACCTCCTTTCAACTCTGTGAAGAGTTGTCAAGGACAACTTTCATCAACCCGATAGCAATAGGGTTAGCTACCGTGTCGTGAATATGATCTTTCTTAACCCCTATTAGAACACCCGTAGGTGTCGTCGGTGCACGGGGAAAAGCCAATTTTTCTTTAAAAAGCTTGCTGTCTGCCAACCCTTTCTTTCCCCCTAAACCCCTATTTTTATTGGTTTTACTTATAAAGCTTATGGTGTTACTATAATATAACTACAGTCTATCTGCTTTTCAGGAAACCAGCGAAAAGGAAGATTTATTAACATATATGGTTTTATCAGTAATATATATTATAAAATACCATATATACTCAAAAATCTAAAATGGCAGTCTCAAAGACCAGAGAGATTTCAATAATCCAGTCAGGAGGGGCTTTTTCCATATTGAGAAAAGGCTTTTTTCTTTCCAAGGAAGACTACGATTTTGAGGGCCTTTCAGCTCTGAGAAGGCTTCTCAGCAATGAAAAAGCAAGGCTTCTGCACGTTCTTAAAACCCAGAAGCCAGGCTCTATATATGACCTTGCAAAAAAACTGGGAAGAAACTTTAAAACAGTCAACGATGACATAAAGCTTCTGGAAAGATTCGGCTTTATAGAGCTGATAGAGGAAAAAACAAAGAACAGAAAAAGGCACAAGCCGGAACTGGTTATAGATTCTCTGACAATAAACCTGAAAATCTAGAATTTATTTTAAGCTATCAAGCCCTGATATCCTCTTATCATATTATTTGACAACTTTTTACCCAGAATATCTGTTTTAGGATGCTAAAACTAATCTAGTAATACAAGTTAAATGAAACCCTTATTGGAATTCCTTTTGGAAGGAGTTGCTGCGCTCCTTTAGAGCTGCTCGTAATGTTTCCTTCCCTGATGGAAAGAATATTTTCTTCCTCTGAGAAAATCTCCAGCTTATAGCCCTTCACGGGAAAGTCTTCTCCGACCTGCCAGCTTTCTTCAAGTATGCCTTTTAGGGTTTCATTTAAAACAGCACACGCTTCCTCACCATTTTCGCACTCTTCTTCCCCGTAACACGAAAAAACCAGATCCTGGACAGGAAGCAACTCACCGTTGTCTGAACAGCTGCTCGTGTAATACAGGCTGGACTGCAAGAAGCTCTCTGATTCGTAACTCTCTGTCTCTGCCCTGTCTGAGAGCGAGAAAACCAGGAAGAAAATTAGGATTATAGAGACAATTATCACTATGACTGCAAACCCCACAATCTCTTCCTGTGCTCTCTTATTTTTCTTTGTTATTTTACTTACCATAGTCCACCATCCGCCCCATCACCTTCCACCAAGCACCAATGATTTTATCAATTAACATTTTTCTCTCTTTTATTTTAATCCCCATAGGTAATAATTATCCTCCCGAGCTCGCATTTGTCATAGATGAAAGTTCCCTGCTCCTTCCTGCAAAGGGATACAAAGTTGGAAACTCCTGTCCCTTTTTCAGAATCCAGGATAGTTATTCTGTCGCATGCAGGATAATTCTCAAGGCTGCATTCTGTCCCTGTTCCTGCAGGATAAATCCGCCTGATTTCTATTCCATCAACTCCCCAAAATCCAGAGTAGTTCTGCAATCTAAAGGTCAATGCCATCACCTTGTCTGTGTCTATGCAGTTGCTCCTGGCTGTGCCGAAAGCATTCCCGCAGGAAAATTCAGGAGAATCTGCAAGCTTGGATGCCAGCAAAAGCGCGTTCCTCTCCTCCAGCAATTCCGCAGTGCCCCGCAGGCTTGAAAACCTTATCACGAGTATGAACATCCCGGCCACGACAAGAAACAGGGTAACAGCTATCAGCATGAATGCCATCTGCTGTATCTTTACCTGTCCGGATTCATCATTTATCATTTTTTATATTCTGATAAGCCCAATTTCATAATAATTTATTTTTCTATTAACATTCATTTTATTACTCCCTGCAGCAATTTTTTATTTAACATTTTTCACCAAAGCTCACAATAAGCATTTTCATTTTCATCTTCAGCATCATCTGCAGCCGCCTTTACAATAATTAAATCAGCCGAGTTGTTCAGAGAAAATGCAGAGCCTGCGAGGTCCAAAAGATTGACTTCCAGAGGGCATCCTCTTCCAAAGAGGATGGTTTCTTTGTCATTGTAAATAAGAGCCAGATTGTTCAGCCTTTTCATTAGCCTCTGAACCTGGCACTCGTAAATTTCTTTTTCAGCGAAGACAGCCCCGTACATGAGAGAATCCCCTTCAAAATAAACCATGGAGCCGTCTTTTTCAACTGTTTTGTCGTTAGTATCCACGACAATATTGCAGTCTTCTCCTTCACTATCAAAACAAACCTTTATGCTGTCTGAAGGGCAGTTTTCCGTGAAAAGATTTCCCTGGCTTAAACTCGTCAGCTCTTCCCGGATTTCTTCAGGAGCATCAATGAAGCAGTAACTTTCCTCTGAAGAGGTCAGAAAAATCAAATCCGCCACCTTGAAAGGAAACTCGAAAGGCTTTGAAAAAAGATAAAAATTCTTTCCCTGAACGCTTTTGTTTGAAAATATGTACTTGTTGTGAGCCAGAGAGCCGATGCCTGTGGCTGCAAATTCCCCCCTTATTTTTTGTGAAACAGCCACTTCCTGCTCCCCGAAAACTCCAAAACTTTCACATCTGTTGATAATTCTGGATTCTACAGGCAAGGTTAACAGCGTTGTTTTTTCCTCACCGAATCCTGTCTCCAGCGGATTCAGAAGAACAGCTATCTCTTTCCCTGTTTCTGCCCCTGAAACACTTTCCTCTGTTTTTATCAGTTTCACAGAGGCATAAATTGCAAGGAACAAGATTATGGCCCCGATTATTATTGCAAAGAGCCATGCGAAAGATATCTGGATAAACCCTCTTTTGTTTAAATTTAATCTTTTAATATGAAAGCCAGAATAAACTCCTGTTATTTTATTACCCTCTTTTTTATTTAACATTTTATCAATCTTACTGTTATTCTCTTGTCACAGTGACCAGCGCCTCACCAAAATCTTTTTTTAAAATCAGAGACACTCTGCCGTCGCTGGTTTTTATGCAGAGAGGATTCTCTTCGCTTGTCGTTTCCGTTATATCCATATGGCTTATCTCCTTGGATTCAAATCCCGTGAATTTCACAGGATAAAACACAAGATTCTCTCTCCCGTAATCTGCCCTTTTTAGCTCAGGATAAAAAATGGAATTCTCGCCCTTGGCATCAGACAAAAAATCCACAAAGCAGACGAAATCAGCTCTGGACGGAACAACATATTCCCTCTGCTCTGAACTCTGGGAGCTTTTCCATATCCTGTCTATATCTCCCTGTATTTGGTCAAAGAATCTCCCGGCTTTTGCAGAATCCTGAAACGCGAGAAAGGTTTTTATTCCATAAAAGGCAAATGCAAGAAACACGACAATAAGTATTATCGAGAAAATCATCCCGAAAGACAGCTGCATCTGGCCTATGGTTTTGCCAGGTATGCAAGAAGCGCCTCTTTTTCCCATCAGCGAAAAAGCCAAAATAAGTTTATTAATTTAATGTTAATTTCTTATGAAATCGTAAACCCTGAAAAAGAAAGTTTTTTAAAGAAAAATGCACTGCCAAAAACATGGCTCTTGAAAGAATAGTACATGGTATTGGAAACCTGACAAGAAAAGCGATTGTTAATGGTCTCGTGGGATTAACTGCTTTGGGCGCAGGCTCCATGCCGGCTTATGCACAGCAAGATGCAAAGTATGCTCCTGCTGAAAATGTGGTTTATGTTCACTGCACAGAGCAAAAAACTAGGACAAATAATTCTCCCCCGCCGGCACTTTGGAGTTTTCTTGGATTGATGGGAAGATTTCATGGCAACCCTAATGTCCAGAAACTTGGGGCAGCTGCTTCTCTTGCAGGACAGAGGGGACACCAGAAAGAAGTTGCCAGAGAAGAAAGAGCTGAAGTAAATGTAAGCCAAGGACAAATACAAACGAGATACGAGCCTGCTGCGGGATGCACATGGGTAAATCCGGAAAGCCCTTATCCTGATTTGGCAGTAAGAAAAGCCCTTGGGCGGGTTTTCGCAGCAAACTATTGGAAGGACCTGAATATGGATACTCATTGGGATGCCAATGAATTTATGGGAATAAAAAACAAATTTCCCGGCGATGGCAATGAGCCTGTAACTTTATTTCTCTATAACCCGACACAACAGCAGAGAATCAGCAAAAATGAAATAAGATTGGACATAATCGGCCCTTCTGGAGAAAGGGTTGATGGATTTTTTTGGGAGAAAAAAAACACCAACTCCTATGGTTTCGGATATGGTGTATTGGCCAGGCATCTGTTAGAGCGTGGTGGTAAAGGAATCTATATAGCTTCATGGAGTTCAGGCGGAATGGTTGAAATGATGAAGTTTGAGATTCAATCTGATGATGCAAGCGATTGTGTAGGACTAGCTCCCTGCATACCTCCAGATAAGACAGAAAAGAAGCAGGAAGAGATTAAAGATTAAACTGGAATATATTTTTAATAATAAATTTTTAGTGAATTAACTTAATAATAATTGCGCACAGGTTTTATTGTATTAAAACGTTTATTGGTTTTCTCCCATAAAACTATTAAAAACTATTTTCCGACAGGCCTGGCAATTATGCTGCATTCGTTAGGAAGCGGCTGGTTTCCGAATTCGTCCTTGCATTTTATGTAGAAAGTCCTGTCAATGTCCCAGGATATCTGATGCTTGTTGTTCTCTAGGGACTGCATGGCAATTCCGTCCTCAAACAGATAGTTGCAGGCATTGTCTGTGGAAATGCTGTAGACGCAGCTCGCTTCTTCATTGGTTATTATCTTCAAGAAATTCTCTTCCTTGAAAACCCTTACAACTATAGGCGCCTCGTTATCAGACTCAACATTAAAGTTTATCACCTTGTTGTCGGCATTGCCTCCGAGGTCAATGCACCTGATATAGAAAGTGTAGCTGCCCTCTGTGAGGAAAAGGTCCTGTGAATGCCTGTTTGTTTTTCCTGTATCGAAAAAGTCTATGAAGCTGCCTTCTATTCCCGTCTGGCTGTAAGAGCATATTGCTTCTCCATCCTTGTATCCTCCGAAAGTCTCTGCTTCTACTGTGACTTTTATGACATCTGTGGAGTCTTTTACCGTCGTATCATTTGGTTCGATGGAAGTTATTGCCAAAGGTCTTGTTCCTACAAGAGTGAATTTGTAGGATTCTGCGTTTGTGTTTCTGTCGCTTTCATCTCGCGTTCCTGCAAGCTGAGGCTGGTCTTTGCATCTGAAAAAAAAGTCATTGTCCTCTCCGTTCTTTAAACCTGTAAGAGTTGTAAGGCAGGGATAAACAAGCCTTGTGTTCACCACAATTCCCTGAAGAACATTTGTCACGCACGACATGTTGTTCGGCATGTTGTCGTAGTCCTGGTCTAGCTGGCTCCATCTGCACTCTGCGGGCTCATTCACATAGACAGAAAGATTTGCAGATGCCTGATTATAGGCTATTGGGGCTCCGTTAAGTATGCTTGTTAAGACTATCAAAGGAGGAGTTGTGTCTGGTCCTGGGTTAACGCAGAAATTGAAAACGAAGTTTGGAGTGTTTGCATTTCCATTGGCATCCTGGCATCTCACAAAAAGATTGTATATTCCGTTGTTCTGGATAGTGATGTTCTGCGCTGCAGCGGCTGCAGCAACAGCTGCCGGGCTTGGAAGAGACATCTGCTGGCTATGGTTGTACTTGCTTGTTGAGCTTCCTCCGAACCAGAAACTCATATTATCGAAGCCAGGCTTGTTTACAGGATCAATCCTGCATTTTGCAGCCTCGTCCAAAGTAACCCCGAACTCCAATGGGGTGAAAGCTTCAACGCATCCATTGGTATTATTTTCAGGGACAATCTTCACTCCCCTGTCTGGAGGAGATATTACATTGTTGGGAACATAAACATAACCGTCAGTAAGAACATCTTCCCATGGCTCTATTACAGGGGGCTTCACATCATTAGGATTTACCCAGACGCAAAGCTCCTCTGTTGTTCCAGGATTCACAAGGTCGCAAGCCTGCCCCAGAGCCTTGCACCTGTACTCGCTGCATGGCAAATCTCCCTGGTTGCATTTTTTGCAGTCTCTTCCTCCGACAGGAGCATCCCATGGTATGCAGGAAAATGTAACAAGGTCATACTTTACCTGTGTGAACAATATGAAGAAGATAACGATTGCGATTGCAAGAGCTATTACAAAAGGAGCCAGAAAAGGTATTATTGCCTGCCCCGTTGCCGATTCTGCCGCTGGTGTTGTCAATGCTTTTTGTAAAATCTGAAATGCAAAAGCCCCCGCGAAACTAGCCATAGAAGCAGCTGTTGCAGCTTCAGGTGCAAATAAACCAACAACTAATGCAGTGATGCCAGCTATTGCCCCAGCATATGCTGCTGCTTGAAGTATACCTGTAACACCACCTACAGAACTCAAAAAACCCTTTGTTGGCAATTTAGGCAGAGGTGCTTGTGTACCGCCAGCAGCAGCGGCTTGTTGTGCAGCGCCGCCAGAGCCGGAAACACCGAAAGCACCAGAAGCAGCACTAGGGGGAATTGGTGCTCCAGGTGGAGCTTGTGATTCTTCTGGCGGATGATATTTCTCACTAGAAGCCGGAGGTCCTTGCGCCCCAACAAAACCAACATTGTCTCCTAAAATATGGGCAAATGCAATCGTGCTTAAGACTAAAATAATTGCCTGTGTTAATGCGATTCCTTTTTTTCTCTTGAGATTTTCTTTTTTTCTCATTTTATTGTGTCATCCATTCTTGCCCGATTTTTCATTTAACATTTTTAATTATCCTTCACTTTTATTTTCACCCAGTTTGGTTATCGTGATGGCATCTTCGATTTTATTGAATCCCTCTCTTCCAACATAGTTCTTGCCTGAACCGCAGTCTCCGAGGGCAACACACATTCTGTTTCTCAAATCTCCCCACTCATCTTCAAGGCATTCGCAGTTCTCAACGCAATCCCACTGAAATGCTGTGAGGAAAAGATTTCTCTTGTATTTCACAATGCAGTTTCCCTCTGCAATCGCGCATGCTTCCTCTGCCCTGCCTGATTTCCAAAACTCAAGTCCCGGAGCATATTTAGGAAGGCAGCTCGCCCCGCTTTCCCTGTCTTCCTTGCCGTCTGCAGGAACAAGTTTTCCCTCTTCATTTACAATTAAGAGCTTTCCGTTTTCATCTGAAAGAAGGCTTTCAACATTTTCATTCCATACACAGTCCCTCTTGTCTTTGTTTTCGCAGTCTGCCTTTTTATCCTGAGCAACGCAGTCCTGCCATCTGTTAACTCTGCATGCAGCAACACTGAAGCCGTCTATATCATCCTCGACACAAACTTCCTGCCTGAATCCAGCACACGGTTCTATGGTAATTTCGCTGTTGTAGCAAACTCCACGGAAATATTCGCTTCCTGGAAGATTATCCTCTGATCCGGGAGAATCGGCGCAAAAGGTTTCCCCGTGCTCAACTGTTTTTCCTTTGTATTCGCAGCTCAAATCTGCACAAATAAAATCCCCGAACTGGGGCTTTACAGTTGTCTGGGGATTTCCCCTTTCAAATTCCTTGCACAGGCTCCCTAAAAGATAATTGCAGTTTCCGCACGTCGGAGAATTTGCATTGTTTGCATCTGGATTGCAGCTCTCGCTTTTTTCCTCTATTTCTGACCAGTATTCCTTGTCATCTATTTTTGCAGCATCGTAAATATTTGCAAGGTTCCCGCAGGAATCCGTAAAGTAAACTTCCCCTGTCTCAGAGCACGTTGTTTTTTCAGTGGGTCCGCAGTTTGTTGCTAGGGTTTCTGCAGAGCACAAAAACCCCTCATGGAATTCAACATTTGCCGCAGGAGAAGTGGCTTCCAGATCAAAGCATTCTGCTCTTGTCAAAAGCTTGCAGGTTCTCTGAAATTCCTGCTCAAAAACACATGCTCCTTTTTCCTTTGGAAATGCGCTTGCGATGCATTGAGCCTCGCTCTTTATGTCTGTCCTGAAATTTGTCTCAAGCCCGAAATCAGATGCGAGTTTCTTGCATCTTGTCTGCGTGACAAAAGCTGCCCCATCTCCTATATAACAGCATCCGAGCTGGCATTGCGGAAGCTCATCTGCATCTCTTTCATCCCAGACTCCTCCGTTGTCCTGGCAAACCAGCTGAGGAGTGCCTTCAAGGCAGGTTCCTTCCTGGCTGTCAAAGCATGTTCCCTGCTTGCAATAAGATGTTGATTCGCAGGAAGTTGGTGCAATTCTGAAATTGCTGTCACATTCAGCTGGAGGTGAATTCTGGCAGAAAGCGCCATTGACAGCTTTTTCGCAGCAAGAGACCGCCTCTCCGACAGCAGCAACATTCAAAGAATTCGTGAAGAGAATAATTGCTATTCCGAGAACCAGGACAAAACTTGCTATCAGTAAATATTTTTTTTCAAGTTTCATTTAACACTCTCCTTTAGCCATCATTTTAAATTCAAGTTTCATTTATAACACTCTCCGCATATCCCGGAGGCCATGCAACGCTTCTCGAGGCGAACTGGAATTTATTTCCATCGTTTCTGTCTGTCAGAATGTAAATAGTGGATCCATCTGTCTGCTTTAATTTTTCAACCTTCAAATCAGGATAATATGTCATGTAAATAGTTGTCTCTGCGTCTCCGTAAGTCGCCTCCCAGTCAATTATGCTAGTAGCTATGCTCGATAATTCATAAAGATTATTGTTCAGGATTACATTGAAGGAATCGTGTCTCGATGTTTCTCCTTTTGACACTGTAAGGACATAATTCTCAAACCTCGTGACTATCCTCTTAGGAAGAAGCTCAACAACTGTTTTTCCTGTTTCCAGATTCACGGTGTAGCTGTCGTCCCTGTAATTTTCCTGAAGATTGGCAAAGCAGGTTTCAACTTCTTCCTGGATATCATCTCTGATTTCAGATTCAATATGTCTCTTGAGCAAAGGCTGCTGCACGACACATGTTTCATACCACTCTGCTGTATAGCAAAGGTATTCAATTTTGTTGTCCTGGTAAAGAATATAATTCACAGGCACTATGCTTCCACCCTGCGAAGAAATAGTTTCGACAGTGCTTTCAATTTCTTTCTCAAGGCAGGTCTGCATGAATCCAGCAGGATTTGTTGCATCGAAGACTGCCTCTGTTTCAGCCCTCGGAACAAGAAGATAAATGGAAAGAGCAATCCCTATGATTATAACAGCAATGATGATGAATATAGTTACCTGACCACCTCTCTCCTTAAGCACACCCATGTCTCCCTTAAGATATCTTTATTTATAAATTTTATACTTCCTATATCCAGACCTATTAATCCTCTGCTCGGATTAACGATTTATTTATTCTCAAATTTAGTTGTCGTTAATCCCCGGTTTCAACCCTCTAATTCGGCCACGCTTGGATGAGTTCAATCCTCTGTCTCCACTCTCGGTGCCAGAAGGAAAGAAATCTCAAGAAAATCGTTTTTTATATCCATTCTCAAAGGATGGTCTTCTGCAAACCTCAAAACAGTTTTTTCAGAAAGCTTCGAAGCCCTCACAAATTTCTGCAGGTACTCGAGGCTGTATCTGCTCCTGCAGTTCTCTGCAGAAATCTTTGCCTCGTCTCCGGAAAACTCAGACATTGCGCTGTTGAGCCCGCGTGCCTCGATAAAAAATTTCCCGTCTTTTATCACGAAAGAGCACGCATCTGCGACAACCATGCAGTCCTCCACAGAGTCCACGAAATCAGAGGAATCCAGCTCAACGACAGAGCTGAACTCCAGATTCGGCAGCTCTTTTTCCTCGCTCTCTATGTCTATGAGGCTCAGATTAAAGGTCCTTTTTATCTTGTCCTGAATCTGTATGTTGAGGAGATTGTCCTGCTTTTCAATTACGAGAGAACTTCCGGAACCGCACCTTTTGAGAATCCTTTTCAGGTTGTCAAGGTTTACTCCAAGAACCTCGTTTCCTGTTTCAAACTTCGAAAAAGAGCCCTTGGGAAGAACAAATCTCACCATGGCAACGTTTGCAGGGTCCATCGCAGTTATGTTCAGGCCAGAAGGGTCGACTTTTATCCTGACCTCTGTGACCAATTCTGAAATTACCTCTATAATTCTCGACAGGAGGAGCGGATTTTCGAGTTTGACTAACATTTTAATTTATGGAGGTGCGGAACCATATTATTTTAAAAATTGGTTCTGCTTTTAAGTATTGTTATTATGAAGTATAGAGTAATTATATAAATGTTCTCTCATTTGGAAAAAAATGGCTGAAGAAATGGAGGCAGAGAAGAAACCTTTGGACTTTAAAGAGGAAAGGATAAGAAAAATCACGCAGCTCTATTATTCCAGGAAAGACATACAGAAAGCGATTTTTTCCTTTTCCGCCAACAGGGAGATAGCTCCGAGCTACATGATGGAATCTTTCGGTACGCGGCCAGACTCTTTCCAGTATCCTGGCGATGTCTTCGAACTTGCAAAAAAAGGGGCGACGAGTTTTCACTGCTCTGAAGAACTCTGGGCAGATCCCCTGAAAATTTCCACAGGCATGAATGAGAAGCAGATGAGCGAGCTGAGGCAGGGATGGGATTTTCTCCTCGATATTGATTCCAAGTATCTGGATTACAGCAAAATACTTGCCGAATTGATAATAAAAGTCCTGAAATTTCACGGAATCAGGAACTTCGGGCTGAAATTTTCCGGCAGCAAAGGTTTTCACATCATTGTCCCGTGGAAAGCTTTTCCAGAGACAATTCATAACAACAGAACTTCAGACATGTTCCCAGAATGGCCGAGAATAATTACTAAATACATCATGGATATAACAAAAAAGGAACTGATAGAAAAAATAACACAGCTCGTAGAAAAAAAGGATTCAAACAAATATGTCAAGGATTTCCAGGCACCCAAGGAAGTAATTCCTGATTTGATTCTCGTTTCCCCGAGGCATTTGTTCAGGATGCCTTATTCTCTCCATGAAAAGACTGCGCTTGCCTCTGTGGTTTTAAAGCCAGAAGAGATAAAGGATTTCCAGCCAAAAGACGCAGATCCTTTCAAAACAGAAATAAGAAATTTCATGCCAGATGCAAAACCAGGAGAAGCTTCAGAACTCCTGAGAGAAGCCCTTGACTGGTACAAGACGCAATATCCTGGCGAACCGGAAAAATCATGGGCAGAAAAAACAGGCAGGGAATTCAAGCCTATTATCCTGAAAGAGATCTCTGCAAAAAATTTCCCTCCGAGCATAAACAAAATTCTGCAGGGAATAAAAGGCGATGGAAGAAAGCGCGCGCTGTTCATAATAATGAATTTTTTCAGGTCGATAGGAATGGACAGGAAAGAAGTGGAAAAAACCCTCTACGACTGGAACCAAAAAAATGAGCTTCCTCTGAAATCCGGCTACATAAAGTCGCAGCTGATTTCTAGTTACAGAAGCAAGGCTATTCCTCCCCCAAACTACGACAAAGATCATTACAAGGGCATAGGAATCATTCCGACAGAAGAGGAGCTGAGATACAAGAATCCTGCGAATTATACCGTGAAAAAAACACTGCTGGGGAGAAATGTTAAATAAGGAGAATAAAAAATGAATCGTTGTTTTCATATCTCAAAAATATTTAAAAACAATAGTTTGCTTTAGATAGCATGAAAAAAGGTGGCCTGCTGTTCTTATGCCTATTCTTGGTTCTCAGCCTTTCTTTAATTGCAGCGCAGAACGAAACAACGGAGCAGCAAAAGATAGACAATGCTTACCAGTGCCTCAGAGACAAAGTTTCAGGAAAATGCTCCGCTCTTTCTTCTGAGGAAAAAGCATTTTCAGCTCTTGCAACAGGAGACTGTCGTGGAGATTTGACTTCAGACCCCAAATTCAAAACAGACACAAAATATACTGCGCAGGCTGTCCTGGCTTTGGACGGAAACTCTGACGGAGAAACCTGGCTGCTTTCCAGGAATGCGACTCCCACAGAGCTCGTCTGGTTTCTGGAGATTGAAACAAATAATGCCTCGAGCTGTTCGATAAAGTATTCCGCGCAATCCTTCACAGTTAACATAGGTGAAGATAAAAAATTAAGCAGCGGTGCAGGCAGTTGCCTTGTCCTTGCCCAGGACGACTACTGGCTCCGTGTTTCTCCGTCCTGTTACAACACAGAGTTCAGCGTTTCCTGCAACCAAGGTTTTTTGACAACCCTTCTCTTCAAGAAATCCACAAGCTCGACTATCCATGTTTCCGAGAAGACAAGTTCTGCAGCTTCAGGAGGAACGACAAAAGAGAAAGTGCAGTCCTCTTGTTTTGTCCAGGGAAGCTCAACCTCTTCCTGCGATTACGAGGCAACCTTATGGGCAGCGCTTGCCCTTGATTCCCAAGACGAAGATATTTCTGCCTATCTTCCTTACCTAATCACACTCGCGGATGAAAATCAGAGATTTTTGCCAGAGGCTTTCCTTTACGCTCTTACCGCAAACACAGAATTCAAAATCTCCCTTCTTTCAAAACAGAAGAACAGCCAGTGGTGGGCAGAATCAGGGGACAAATTTTACGATACTGCTCTTGCCCTTTATCCTTTGCAGTCAGAGTCCCCGCAGGAAAAAATAAATGCAAAAACCTGGCTCCTTGATGTTCAGGATGAGAACGGATGCTGGGAAGACAACATAAGAAACACGGCATTCATCCTTGCTTCCATATGGTCTAAAAATGTTGGTGGTGGCGGCGGAGGCAACGGACTGCCAGACTGCGAAGATGCAGGCTATTACTGCACTACAACAGCGGCATGCGATGGAGATATTTTGAGCGAATTTGATTGTGCCGGAAGTCTTCAAAAATGCTGTACAACTCCCGTAGTGATTGAAACCTGCTCTGAATCAGGAGGAGATATCTGCTCCAGTAATGAAATATGCAGGGGAGGAACAAGCGTCGATGCATCTGACCTAAGAACAGGAGAACTCTGCTGTGCAGGAGGATCCTGTGAGCCAGCCCAGCAGGCAACAGAGTGCCAGTCAAATCTTGGAACCTGCAGAAGTTTTGGCTGCGACACCAATGAAGAACAAGCCTCTTTTTCCTGTGAATCCAGCTCAGATGTATGCTGTGTTCAGGAAACAGGAGGAAAGAGTTACTGGTGGGTATGGGCTTTATTGGTTTTAATAATTCTCGTTGTTTTGGGAATAATTTTCCGCGATAGATTGCGAATGCTCTGGCACAGAATGAAATCCGGAGGAAAACCCAAGCCAGGGCCACCTCATTATCCCCCATATTTCCCAGGAGGATACCAGAGACCTCCTATGCAGAGAGTTCCAGAAAGAAGAATTTTGATGCCGATGCAGCCTTTAAAGAGACCGATAGCCAGGGTAAAAACAGGAGCGCAGAAAGAACTCGACGAGGTTTTGAGAAAACTGAAAGAGATGGGCAAATAAAACCAACAAAATTTATTAACCTCTTTTTTCTTATTGGGTTATGAATAGCGATGAAAAAAGAGCGGAGAAACATTTTAACAATAACAGCCATCCTATAGATTCTTTATCATTAAAATTTGTCTTATTCTTAACAATTTTTTCTTTGTTAGTTCTTCCTCAGATTTCTGCAGTAGAGACTGATATAAAACCGGAATTCTCCTCAGGTGAAACTCTTCTGACAAGGATTTCGGGGAATTTTGTGGACCAGATAACAAGGGACAAGGTGTTTTTTTACAGGGAACCGAGCCATGTTGCAATTCCTTTGGTGTATGATGTTGTCAAAATAGAGGAGGAATTTTTCATCTATGCGCTTTTGTCAGAAAAAACAGGAGGAAATTATTCTCTGTCTGTTGAAGGAGTAAGATATTACAGAGCCACCCAGATTGTTGATGATGACATTGTCTTGAATTTTACAATTTCCAATGAAACCGCTGTTTTTTCAGTCAATCCAGGAGCACTGATAACGAAAGAAGATTTTTCAATAGAGCTTCAGAACCTGCAGGACAGGAAGATAGCCATAGAAATTGTAGAAGATTCCCCATGGATAACTCAGCAAACTTCTCTGGAATTGAGGTCTGGTGAAAAAAAGAAGGTTTTTTTCAATGTTGCAGAAGACCCTGAAAAAGGATTTGTCGGCATAGGATTTTTCTCAGAGAACTTCTCTTACATCCTTCCGGTTTATCTCGATACGAACAGGACAGCAGGAGAAAAAACAGATTTTGAATTTCAGCCTTCTGTAGTTGAAGTTTCAATGTCTACAGACTCTGATGCAAAGAGAGTTTTATACCTGGCCAATACAGGCAACGAAACCATAGAAGACATCTTTTTTGACATTTCTCCGCTTCTTGAGCCTTATGTTGTAATTTCCCCTGATAAAATAGATTCTTTAGAGCCTGATTCCACTGAACAAATTGAGATACAAATCACGTCCGGTGAACAGGAGGCAATACTCGAGGGAACAATAACAGCATATTCCGGAAACTTGTCCTCTTCTTTCACCCTTATCCTGGATTTTGTCAAAGATTTTGTACCAACAGATGGGGAAGAAGAGGCAGTTATTGTAACAACCTGCGAGGAACTCGGCGGAACAATCTGCTCTGAAAATCAGGAATGCGCTGGTGATTCTGTTTATGCGAAAGACGGCGTGTGTTGTCTTGCTCCTGCAGAATGTGTGGAGAAAGAAGAAAGCTCAACAGGAAAATACATAGGCTGGGGGCTGTTGGTGCTGGCTCTTGTTTTTTTATATTGGTTTTATAAGAGAAGATATAGAAGAGTTCAAAGAAGGCCGGCTTTTTAGATTATTTCTTTTTGGATGTTTTTTTCTTAGATGATTCGTCATTAGTTTTCTTTTCCCCGCCAGGCTCCTGAATTTTCTTCAGAAGCTCCTGCTTTTCAATCTGTAATATTCTCGCAACTTCGTCGTAGGAATGCAGTCTCCTCACAAGCTCGCTAAGAATATCGCTCCATCCGTTGTTGGAGAGGGAGATTGTCTCCGGAGAAATTACCTCTATATGCGCAGGCATGTACTTGAACATCAGGATAGCAAGGTAAAGGATATCTTCTACTTCTACCTCAATCTCTGAGAAAGTTGTGTAAAATTCCTTGTTGTCTTTCATGACCGTGGGCTCTTTTATGTTTTTTGTTTTTATAACAACGCCTTTCTCTTTTCCCATTTCCTCTGTTATTTTTTCCAGAGCCTCAACCAGATGCTGCGCAGGCCTTCCTATGACATCTAGGATAAGCATCGCCCTTATTCCGTTTTCGCCTTCACGTGAACTCATTTTCGTTTATTCTCTTTTTTACAAAGTTTTTAATTAAGAACAAGAGACCGAGCAAAACTCCGAATGCGAGCAAACCATAAATAGCATAATTTCCCTTGTCCAAAACCTCGGAATTTTCCCCGCTTTTTATAGCTTGCGGATTTAGATTTATTTCTTGTAGTTGAATATTTGTTGGAGAGGAGCTTTTTTTAATAGTAACATTTTTTGTTTCAGATATTGCCTCTTCGTTGGGTTCTTCTGTAGCCGCAGTTTCGTCATCCTCTTCTGTGCCGGAAGTATTCACTTCTTCTTGATTGCTTTCCTCAGGGCAATTGTTCTCATCATCCTTAGTTGAATCTAGGAAAACCCATTCCCCATCACAAAGTTGCCATGTTTTACTGCTGCTAGATGTCTCATTTAATACAGGAGTCTTATCTATTTCAATTACTTCAGAATTATTAAGAATCACAAAATCTCCGTCATTGTTAAGAGTTCTTGCATTATTTAATTCAATTACATAAAAATTCCCTTTTTGAATAATAGTTTCATTAGGAATTGTTAAAATTTTTTTAAGTTTTGATAACCCCTCCCAAATTTCCCAACCAGAAATGTCCGAGTCATTTTCTCCATCATTATACAGTTCAATCCATTCTCTTCCGCTGGAACCCTCAAGAGGATTAATCTCAACTTCATTTATTATCACAGCAGAAACAGTTGTTAAAAACAAAATTGATAAAAGTAAAAGGGTCAAGTTCTTCATCTATATTAAAATATATTCTCAATTTTAAACATTATTATACTTCTTCACGAAATCAACATATTCAATTTCTCCGCGTTTATTCCCTCTTTTTGCTATGAGAATCCCACCGAAGATTTTCTTTTCGAGTAAAAATTTGCATTTTTCTTTTTCTTCTTTATTCAAATAACCGTTACTTTTTACTTCAACCCCCATTATCTCATAACCACCTCTCTTTCTCCTGAATGCAATAAAATCGGGAAAACCTGTTCCTATGCCAAGAATTTTCAAAAAAGGATTGAACTTCCTCTTCGCTTTCACAAGCTTCTTGGTTTCAAGGTCAACATTATTCGTCCATTTGTCAACGATCCAGCCAACATTCTCTAAACCCACCCTAACTTTCCTTTCAAACCTCGCTCCAGCAGCCCTGCTTTTTTTGCCACGAATTGAATTTTTCTTTGTCACATCAATCCAACTTTGTCTTTTATCTTTTTAATCCCTTCTATGGCAATCTTAAAAAATTCCTCGAGACCCAAGCCGAGTTTTTCACATTCGAGAATTATATTTCTCTCAACTTTGGCGGCAAAGGTTTTGTCCTTGAATTTCTTTTGCAATCCGCGGGCCTCCATGTCGGAAACACGCCTTCCGCGCATCAGGGCATAGGCGTGAATCAAGCCGGTGATTGTTTCAGAAGCTGCAAGAGCATGATGGATTTTTTCTGTCCTTTCTTTACTTTTTAGATGGGGCAATTCTTCAAAACCATAACCATGAGAAATAAGATTTATTATGAATTCGTCATCAAATCCCATGTCTTTCAGTATTTTTGGCACTTTTGTTAAATGAGTTTTTACATCATCTTTTGTAATTCCCCAGTCAAGGTCATGCAGCAATCCCAACATGCCCCAATAATCCTCATCTTCATGAAAATGTCTTGCAAGTTCTCTCATGACAGCCTCTGATTCAAGATAATGGATTAAATCAGGCTCGTGGCTGTTGTATTTTTTTACAAGTTCCCAAGCTTTTTCCCTGGAAATTGGGAGAGATTTCATTTTTCTTCAGGCTTCATGAAAGGGAAAAGGACGACATCCCTTATTGATGGGCTATCTGTCAAAAGTATCGCAAGCCTGTCTATGCCAACGCCAAGCCCAGATGTCGGAGGCATTCCTATCTTCAATGCATTGATGAAATCATTGTCCATTGGTTGCGCTTCCAGATATCCGCGCTTGAATTTTTCTGCTGCAAATCTCCAATAATTTTCAAGGGCAACAGGATCATTTTGCTCGCAGTACGAAAGCCCGAGTTCTATCCCGTTGACAATCAATTCAAAAGAAGAAACAAACATTTCATCGTCTTCTGTTGCCTTTGCCAACCCGGCAGCCTCCAATGGATAATCATAAACAAGCGTTGGCTGGATTATTTCTGGCTGGACTTTTTCCTCAAAAACAGCAATCATCACTTCCCCTATCGTGTCGCATTTTTCTGTATTAACTCCTATCTTTTCAGCAGCCTTCTTGGCATCCTTTAAGTTGTCTATCCTGACAAAATTTATCCCTGTTTTCGATTTGATTGCATCAAGGAAAGCCAATCTTTTCCATGGTGTCCTGAAATTAACTTCCTTGCCCTGCAGGTTTATTTTTATTTTTCCATGGACTTTTTTGCATACATATTCCACCATCTCTTCGGCAAATTTCATGTTGTCCTTGTAGTCCGCATAAGCCCACATGGTTTCTACCTGGGTGAATTCCGGATTATGATACCTGTCTATTCCTTCATTCCTGAAGTCAGGAGAAAACTCAAAAATCCTCTCATAGCCTCCGACAATGAGCCTTTTCAGGTAAAGCTCATTTGAGATTCTCATGTAAACTTTCATATTCAATGCATTTAATCTTGTTTCAAAAGGCCTTGCGCTTGTGCCCCCATAAATCGGCTGTAAGACCGGCGTTTCAACCTCGACAAAATCCCTGGATTTCATGAATTCTCTTATTGATTCAAAAATCTTTCTTCTTGCCTCAAACACTTTTTTTATTTCAGGATTCATTATCAAATCTATGTAGCGCTTTCTGTACCTTTCCTCTTTGTCCTGCAGGCCATGCCATTTGTCCGGCAATGGAAGAATGGATTTTGTAAGCAATTTCAGGTTTTTTACAAGTATGGAGTGCTCCCCTGTTTTTGTTTTGAAAATTTTTCCCTCTATGCCAGCAATATCTCCGGTGTCAATATATCTCTTAAAAAAATCAAAATCCTTTTTCCCTGTTTTTCCTTCCTGGAAAACCAGCTGTATTTTTCCTGTGAAATCCTGAAGAACAGAAAAAGCTATCTTTCCTATCTCCCTTTTTGTCATGATTCTTCCGGCTGTCCTTATCTTTGTTCCCTCTTTGGATTTAATCGCTTTTTCCACAGAGTCCCTTTTGTCAAACCTGTATGCATAGGGGTTTACTTTCTGCTTCTTCAGCTCCCGTATTTTTCTCTCCCTTTCCTTTATTATTTCTTCTTCTCTTCCCATTTTCAGTTAAATATGCAGTATCTTGAAGGTTTTGAAATCCTGGAATTTTTCATCCTTCACTTCAACGTTTTTTATGTCAGAATGCTTTGGGCCTGTTCTGCAGAGCTCTATCATCTTGTTCACGTCGTTCGTATTTCCTTCAAGAAACAGCTCCACGCGCCCGTCTTCCAAATTTCTGACAAAGCCCTTTACGTTATGCCTTTCGGCATTTTCCTTGACAAATGCCCTGAAAAAGATTCCCTGGATAGTCCCTTCAATGTAAACCCTGACAGATTTTTTCATTATGAGATAAAAGAAGAGGGATTTATTAAGTTTTATCTAATCAGAAGGTTTTTCTTCCTTATAGACTTCCTGGCCATTGATTCTGACGACTGCATAATGTCTTAGTCCTTTATAACCCTCTCTTTCAAGATTAAATTCTAAAATACTTCCATTATCTAATGTTAACTCTAACTGACCAGTTTCTTCTGGAGGTGTATTAGGCATAACTCTTACATTGGTAATCGTTCTTCCCTTCAAATCTTCTAGTTTTGTCATTTTTCTATATATGATTTACAGCCCGAAAGTCTTCTCGAATTCCCGCATACGGCTGTATTGGAAGAGAAAGTCCCTTCCTGGTTTTGTTATCGCTATCCTGCTCCCTTTGTTTGTTTCCTCTTTCTTTATGAGGCTTTTCACAATAAGCTCATCGAGATAGGATTTCATCTGGCTGTGGGACAAGTTTGCTTTATACATCAGATGCGTTGGCTTAATGCTTCCGCCTCTTTCCTGAACTATAGCCAGCATATCTGATATTATTTCCATACGGCTTCTTTTCCTTTCCATATTTCCAGATCCTGATAATTAACGCTAAAAAGATGGTGTAGCTTATTAATTCTACCACATTCCCGAGGACGAATAAGAGATCTATATCAGAAAGAACAAGAATGAGCTGGCTAAGGGCGAGAATACCGAACGCTACCATCAGAATCTTCGTGTTGAAGAATCTGTTTTTCCTGTAAATGAGGAAATACTTTTCAACTATAAGTATGAGGATGAACAGCGCTGTCAGATGGAAGAGATAAAAAATCTCCCTGCTCAAAAAAGAGGAAATGAGGATGAAATATATCACGATGACATAGTCTCCTATAGACTTCCTGTCTCGCGGAAGCCTGTAGAGAATGTAAAGTCCAGAGAGGGTAAGGAATCTGTGGAAGAAAAAACCAGCATAATAAAAGAAATCCACAGAGTTCGCTATCTGGCTCGTTATTATTGCCTGCCCGATTTCTTGGCTTGGCCCTATATCATAATACAGAACGAGCTTTGTGAGAATCGTTGCAAGCTGAGCCAGAGCAATCAAGCCGAATCCAGAGCCGAGATAGAGGATGTTCCTGTTCTTATTCATCCTGTAATACCTGTAAGCAAGAAAAACAAAGATCGCCAGAACAACAAGGCTGAAAACCTCAATTACTACGTCTTTACCGATGAACCAGTCTGGCGTGGGAACTATTTTCACCATTTGCCTTTAAAAAGGGAGTCATTTAAAAAGCTTGTGTAAAAATAACCTATATATCGTTTCTCTATAAACTTTTCACAACTGATTTATAAAGCGATTTCCTTGATTTCTTAGAATTCAACCTCTCTTTTCACCTCCCTTTGAAAAAAGGGAGTCATACTCAATCCCCCTCCTAAGGGGAACAAAAAAGACGTGAGATGAAAAAGGAATTATTCTTGGAAGGAGTCTCTGATGATGCCAGAGAAGAAATCTCGATGCTGTACAAAATAGGTGTTGAAATTGAAGAATTGGAATATCTCATAAAGGTAAAATTCAACGAAAGTCTTAATTCAAAGAATTCAAAGCCCTCTTAAATCCATCTCGTTGTTCAGGATTGTGACCACCTGGCTTGCAAAATAGACCCTCGAACCAACAGATACAACCCTGGCAATTTTTTTCAGCCGCTTCATCTCTTTTTTAGGAAGCCCGTTGTGGTCTCCTATGACAAAAGCAGAATTTTCAGAAATTTTAGCCTTTCTTAACTCTTCTCCATGTTTATCAAGAATAAAAACTTTTTTCCCCTGACTAACTAACTCATCAACAACCCGTAAAAAACTCTTTTTCTCAATGAAACATCCGGGAGCAGCCTCTGTCTTTTTCCCTGGCCTGTACTTGTAAAGTACCTTTTTTATCAGGCCGGCAACATCTTTTTTGCTTAATTGCGTTTTTTCATTAACGCGAATCTCAATGTGTTTCGGCGGATCAGGAGCACCGTAAAAAACCATGTGAAGAACAACGTCATCTCTCAGCGAATGGGAAAGAAAAAAAACATTGATTATCGTATGCACGGCAATATCCATCCTGCCAGCATCCATCAAATTATTGATATTGAAGTTTCCCGATGTCCTTGCGCTTGAGGAAAAATATACAAAGGTTCTCATGATATTCCTTTAAATATCCAAATATTTAAATATAATCAAAGGTGAGATTGTGAAAGAAAAAGAGATGTTATAAATGGAAGTTGAAGTGTTTTTTTGTTTTGATCTTTGGCCAGATGGCACTAAAAAAACTATTGAGCAAATATGTGGCGAGTGGAGTATTACTGATTTAGGTCTAAGACAAAAATGTCAAGAAGAAATGGATTCTGCGGTTAAGAATAAATCTCTTATCATAGGAAGAAATGGAACAAGATACGTCTTCTCAAAAGATCCAGAAGGAAATTATTGTTGGGAGCCAGAAACACCTTCAGAGACCTATACAGACTCCACTTAAGAAGACTTTTACTTTTAGATTAAGAGAGAGGCTGCAAAACAAACTCTGATTTTGCGAAAATTTTGTCTTCATTTACAATTCTAAATACTCCTATAAATCTATCGCTACTAAAAACGCTGATCCTGATTCCTTTTTCCATATCAACATCATTAATTAAATCTTTTTCATAAATCGGCTGCCCCCGCAAAATCCGCGGTGCGGATTCCTCATTTACCTGAACAACAGGAAAAATCTGGCTTACGACTTCTCCCGGAAGAATTAGGTTTTTTAATGAATCTCCATTATCCTTTTTGTACTCGTTAACAGCCTTCTCTAATTCATATAAATCTACACTTTTTTCTTCCATGAAAATGCCTGCCCGAATTCTCCTTAGCTCAAGCATGTGCGCCCCCACACCGAGGGCAATCCCCAGGTCATGAATCAGCTTTCTTATATAAGTTCCGCCCTGAACTTCCGCCCTGAACAAGATGTCTTGCCCGTCTTTTTCCAGAATTTCAAAATTCTTGACTTCTCTTTCCCTTTCCTGCCTTTTTACCCTTGATCTGACAGGAGGAATCTGTTTTATCTTTCCTGTAAAATTTTTAATGATTTTCTCCAATTCTTCATCAGAAACAGGCTCATGAATCCTCATTATGCCAACATACTCCTTGTCCTCTCCAAGAAAAAATCCTGTAAGCTTGCATGCCCTGTTCATCGCTATCGGAAGAACTCCTGTAACCTTGGGATCAAGGGTTCCGAAGTGGCTTGTTTTTCGCAATCCGAGAGTTTTCCTGACAAAATCAGAGACATCAAAACTCGTTGGTCCCGAGGGCTTGTCTATGTTTATTATTCCGAACTCCAAAAGTTCTTTGATGGACTTCTTTTCCTTGATTTCCTTTGTATTTACCATGTTTCCTAATAACTACTTTGATATAAAAAGCTTTAAAATTATCTGTCAGATTTAGGAATCTAGTCTTAATCCGCTGACAAACGCTCTTCGTGCATGATTACAAAAATTTATAAAATCTGAATCTGTGAATTCTACCTTATAAAAAATAAAATCGCAAAATTTGACAATGAAAAAACCATTAAAAGTCGCCTCTGCGCTGCTTGCAGCATCTTTTTTAGCAGGAACAGTGCTTCCGGCAAATCTTCCAGAGAAAAATTCATTGGAAGAAATATCTCTTGAATGCAATGTTGGCGGGTATCCTGAAACCAAGAAATCCTATACTCCTGGTGAAATTCGTAGGATTATCCATGATGCTTACAGATGCACGCCTTCCAAGCCGGATTATCTCAGCGAAAGATTTGTCAGAGAGATAATAATGAAGGAGTCTACGAACGATCCAAAAAAAATTGGTAAAAAAGGAGAGAGGGGGTTAATGCAGATAAGGCTTCTTGCCTGGAGAGAAGTTGAGAAAGAGCGCAATTATCACGAACATGTCTCTGATCCAATGGCAAATACAGAAGTAGGAATAAATTATCTCTTGTGGATTGATAAAAAATTAGAAAAAAATTATGATGGATGGGGAAAATTGACTCCAAAAGAAAAAAGAAAAATGGTTTTGTCAGCTTACAATGCCGGAATATCTAGATTCGAGAAGGAAGAGTGGCAGTTGGAAAAAATGCCTCGGGGAACCAAGAATTATGTAGATAATATAATCGCCAAGCTTGAGGAAATAGGAGATATGTTACCTTAAAAAACTCTGATTTATTTCTGCAAAGCCATTCTTCCGAATGACTTTTAGGCGTTCGCAGAATGGTTATTTTTGAAGAGCCATTCTTCTCTGTCTCTTCGGCTGCTTGGAAATTTTTGTCTGATGTTTGGCCTGTTTTTCCGCCAGCTTTTCCAGTTTTTTCCCCGCCTCAACGACAGCAGCTTTCTTTTCTTTTTCCTCTTCCTTCTGCTCTTCAGTCTTTTCAGGAACTTTAGCCAGCTCTTCAAGCTCTTCCTTTTTTGGAATAACTTTTTCAGCCTTTCTCTCCCTCTTTCCCTGTTTTTCCTTCCTGAATTTTAATCTTTCCGGCAACTCGGCAAGCTCAGCCCTTATAAAATCCCCGTCAACAACAGCCTTTATCTTTATTTTTGCCGGAGGGTTTTTTATCCCCCTTGTCCAGATAAACTCGTTCAGGTATCTGTCAAGCTTAATTTTCTTCAGATTTCGGTCATAAATTTTCATGTGCCTCACCAAGAATTCTTTTATCGCCCTTATCGCTTTCGGGGCTCTCCTGTAGCTGGCTGTTTTTTTGAATTTTCTTCTTAATGGAATTATGAATTCCCTTTCTTTTCCCCCTATTTCTGTTTCTGGTTTTTTTATCTCTTCAGCCATTTTCTGTTTTTATCCGAAATGAGACTTCCTCTGCCTCCTTGGTTTAATGTGCAACTTTGTCCTTCTCCAGGATCTCCTGTATCTAGTCATCGAGGAAGGATGGACTCTTTTCCCTTTCCCGTATTTTTTAAGCACAGTCCACACAGGCGCCCATTTTGTCTGCCTCCCTTTCTTTGCAAGCTTGGCCTTTTTATCAGGATTTTTTATTCCCATTTTATTTTACACTCTCCAAAAATTTTTTCCCCTTTTCTGTCAGTTTCCTTCCTGGCTTTACTTCCCTCACTCCCCTTATTTTTTTCAATATTTCCGTGAAGCCGGCCTTGTCTGACTGCTGCAGAATCACGCGGATTATTTTTCCTCCGGCTCTTTTGAATCTCTCTGGCTTGAACCCCCGGTTTTGTTTGCTTCCGTATTTTGTCCTGAGCCTGTTGACTCCGATGGTCTTGTTCCTGTAAATCTGCCTCAAAATGCTTGCAGCTCTCTTGTACCAGAAATCAATGTCGTCTATCGGCCTTTCCTTTGAAGGGCTTGATTTTGCATATTCCACCCATTCCGGACTTTTAAATTCCGGGATTTTTTTCAAAGCTTCGGCTAATTTTAAGTTGTATTGCTGGGAATCCATCTCATAAACAGGATTTTTTTCCATTATTCGGGCTTGCCTTGCGGCAATAGATGACAAAAAGTCATTTACCTAAAATGCTATGAGAAATATGATTTATAAGCTCTTCGGTTATTAAAATTTTTTATCCGCTGTCTTTGCTCTTATCTGACATCCCTTTTCCATTTTTTCAAAGCTATAGTAAACCCCACTGTTTTGGCAGTGTATCTTCTTCCTAATTTTTCAAGGATTTCTTCGTTATATTTTCTAACCGCCTCTTTACTATGTCCAGCACTTTTCAGGACAGAAATCTTTACATTTTCATGATTCTTGAAATGATCCTTCAGGGTTTCAATAAAATTTTCAGTTATTCCGTTTTTTCCGAGTTGGATGTGGCTATGTCTCATTTGAATTTTTGTATCTCTTCCTTTTTAACAGCTATCGTTCTTGATTTTTTAACTCCGAAAGTGCCGGTTGGCATGCCTTTTGATTTGTACACGTCTTTTCCTGTAAAAACATTGACTTTTACATCGCCTTTATTGTCACGCCAGTCCTGGCTATATCTCGCACAATAAACAGCCGCCGCTCTGACGTCTGCTCTGTCTAATTTTTTGACTTCAATTATACAAAAAGGACTTCCCGGCATAGCAGTATGTAATATAGTATTTTTCTTTCCTTTAAACTCCTTCACGAGTTCTTCGTTGCTTTTTGCATCTTTTCCAAGAATAATTTTTGCCCCGGATTCCAAAACAACCTGTCTGAATTTCATCTTCCCTTTCCTTTCATTAACCAGGAATTCACAATTCTTAAGGATTTTTTCTGATTGGTAAATTTTAACATTTTAATGGCTTTGGAAAAATCCACCCACCTATGTCCGTTGTGTTCTTTTTTGTCCAGGCTTACCCGCCCTTTTTTTACCTGGGCAGCATACAGGGAAAAAGTCTGCCCTATGAAACCAGGCCTGTCAGGAAATTTTTTGTGGTATCTGTATCTCCCGGAAAAATTAAATTTTTTTATTTTTATTGCCCTGTGCCCAGTCTCCTCCCTTAACTCACGCCTTGCTGTTTGCTCTTTTCTTTCCCCAAGCTCTATCTTTCCTTTTGAGAATTCCCATCCCCTCCAGTGCAGTTTCCTCCTTAAAAGCAGGTATTCAATTCTTTTTTTTGTTTTAGCATAAGGAAGTACAAAAACAGCTTTCCTGTATTCCCCACTTTTCATTTTTTATTTTTTAACATGAGTTTAGTTATCACAATATAACCATCTACGATTAAACCTATTAAACTGATAATAATTATGATAAACGCTTTTGTTTTAATTATATTTATAACAGATATTCCTATAATTAATAAAATTAAGAACCCTATAAAACCGAAAATATCAAAAAATTCCGCCTTAACCATTTTACTTCGGATTCAGCCTTCCCCATTTTTCCAGGGCTTCCCGCAGTTCCCTGTGCATTTTTGCATATTCCTCAAGTGAGATTTTTTTTCGCGTTGCCTCCAAAGCCTGCATTGATGCCATTGCGCCTGCTCTTGTTCCCCTAGGATGCCCGTGAATCCCCCCAGAGACAAGAAGAACAAAATCTTTTCCATAGATGTCCATTTCATCAGGAATTATCCCCGGATGCACTCCCCCTGAAGAAACAGGAAATGCGGGCTTGATTCCATGCCAATCTTGTTCAAGCAAAATTTTCTTGTATGGTTTAACATGCTTTTCTCTGAGTACATCTGCAATTGATAAAACCTCTTCCTTGCTTCCAACCAATTTTCCGACAGCTGTTCCCGAGTGAATTTGGTCAACTCCGATAAGCTTCATTATCTTTGCAAGAAACTGCATAGTTATTCCATGCTTTGGATTCCTGTCAAAGGCAGCGTGCATTGCCCTGTGCGCATGAATAGCCATTCCGTAATCTCCGAGAACATCTCTCAGAGTCTGCACGCTCGCAGTCCCGCACGTAACAACATCAATCATTGCGTACTTGAATCCATGTTGATGGAGGGTTTTTGCTCTGCGCTCCATTTCTTTCGTCTCTGAAGTGATATTGATGAGCGCGTCCTTGACCTGGCCTGTTTCTCTCTCGGCTTTGTCCCTCGCTTTTCCCATGAGTTCAACACGCTTATCAAAATTATTGAAACTCTGGCTCGTGAGATTTTCATCGTCTTTTACTAAGTCAAAGCCGCCGAGCCATGTTTCGAAACCAATTTGCGCGTGCTCTTCTGCGCTGAATCCAAGTTTTGGTTTGGGTACAGCTCCGGTCAGAGGCCTGTCATAGATTTTGAAATATTTTCTCAATCCAGAAATTCCGAGATTAGGGCCTTGGAAACCACGAATATATTCCTCAGGCAGAGAAACATCTATCAGCCTTAAATTGTTCAGAGCTTTCATTCCAAAAATATTTCCTGCAATCCCGCTGAGAAGCTGAGGAGCATTCCCCTTTTCCCATAATTCCAGAGGATAAGCAATATGAACAAAATTTCCCTGGACTTTGTAAGCAGTTGCCATAATTTTTTTCATTCGCGGCGGCAGTTTGAAAAGAGTTGTCCATGTTCCTGTTGAAGATTCAGAGGCAATTCTTCCTATCGCATCATCCCTTGTTATCCCTTTCGCTGGCTCAAAATAATAAAGAACTTTCAGGTCAGTTTTCCTTGGTTTGTAATTCAGATTTATGAAATCATGATACCACTCAATCTTCTTCGACATCTGTATCCTTTAAATTTAACCTCCTTTCTTTTAGATTTTTTGAAATTTGATATATTACTGCTCCAGCATTTCCCCATGCAATGAATAACCAAAAAGGCACACCTAAAAAATTAGTAATTGTATATTTCCAAATTCCAATATAAACTGCAATTATCTCCAAAATCGTTGCACCAATCCCAATCAATATAAAAATATATAACGTTCTTATCGATTTCCATTTAATCATGCCTAAAATAGTGGTTAATGCCAAAAGGATAGTTGCTAAAGGAATATCTTTATAAAATAAAATAATAATTAAGAGGTTTGCTATTATAAAAAAATATTCAAACCAAATTATTTTTTTTGCACCCATTTTCTTCATCTTATCTCTTTTTTACAACAGCCCCTTTTTCTGTGTCCTCAATAATGAAACCAAGGTTATTAATCTTTTTTCTTATTTCATCAGCCTCTTTAAAATTGCCTGCTTTTCTGAATTTCTCGCGCTGTTCAATTAGCTTTTTTATTTTCTGCGGAATAACTATCTTTTTCTTTTTCAATAAATCAAGCCCAAGAATTCTGTCCATTTCTTTTATTGTCCTTAGCTTTCCTTTGGCATTCTTATTTCTTACTAAATCCCACAAAACCCGCAATGCTCCAGGCATGTCCAGATCATCGTTTATTGCTGTTTTAAAATCCTCGAGATATTTTCCATTTATCTTTTTGTCATCTTTCAGTTCAGAGATTATATTTTCCAGCCTTTGATAAGAATTCCTGGCTGTTTTAAGATTATCAATTGTAAAGCTTAACGGCTTTCTGTAATGCGTTGTGAGACAAAGGTACCTGAAATCCATGGGTTCAAAGCCAAGGCCTTCAAGCTCTGAAATTGTGTAAAGTCCTCCGATGCTCTTGGATATTTTTCTTCCCTTGAACAAGAGCCATGCTCCATGAAGCCAGTATCTGACAAAAGGTTTTCCTGTTGCAGCCTCGCTCTGTGCGATTTCATTCGTGTGATGAATCTGGACATGGTCCTGGCCTCCTGTGTGTATGTCAAAGCTTTCTCCAAGGTATTTCATAGACATTGCGCTGCACTCGATGTGCCATCCTGGAAATCCGATTCCCCAGGGAGAATCCCATTCCTGCTGCCTTTTTTCTCCCAAAGGAGAAAACTTCCAGAGTGCGAAATCTGTCTTGTTCTTTTTTTCTCCGAGAGAGATTCTTTTTCCAGCTTGTAATCCTCTGATTTTCAGCCTTGCAAGCTTCCCGTAATCTTTTAATTTGCCTGTGTTGAAGTAAATGCCGTCATTTGTTTTGTAGGTGAAGCCTTTTTCCTCCAGTTTTTTTATCAGCTCTATCTGCTCTTTAATGTGCTCTGTCGCCTTTGGCCAGGAGTTTGGCTCCAATATATTCAGTTTTTTGAAATCTTCCTGAAAAATTCTCAGGTAATAATCTGCAATTTCCCTGGCTGTTTTGCCTTCACGTTTCGCAGCCCTCTCAATCTTGTCTTCCCCCGTGTCTGCATCAGAAGTCAAATGACCAACGTCTGTTACATTAATGATATGCTTTACTTTATAATTATTATATAAAAAAACTCTCTTTAAAATGTCGGCGAAGATGTAAGTTCTCAGGTTTCCTATGTGCTGGTACCAGTAAACTGTCGGCCCGCATGTGTAAACTCCGACTTGGCCTTTTTTTAATGGCTTGAAAACCTCTTTTTTCCTTGTTAGTGTGTTGTAGAGCTTTATCATTACTTTCTAAAGAAAGAGCAATTTAAAAATTTAAATGATTTCGAGGTCAATAGTAGAAGTCGCGTAAACTTCCCCGTCTTTTTCAACATCTATGTTGTATCTTATCCTGCAAAGAGGGGTTGTTTCAGAAACATCGAACTTAACAAAAATAGCATCCTCAAGCTTATTTCCAGACGCTAAGGAAAATGTTCCGGATTTTCCAAGTATAATCAGGCTATCGGCCTGCGCTATTGTCAATTGGCAGTTGGATGCTATCTCCCCTGCAGAAACCAAATAACTAAATTCCCCGCTTACAGTATCCTTATTTTCAACAGAAAATCCAAATCCCCCATCCTCTCCCTGTTCAATGCTTATTTCCCTCTCTTTCGGGTAAACAACGAGTTTCTTTCCTTCCTGCGTAAATAAATTGTCTATTTCATTCTGAATCTTAGCATCTATTCCATCTATTGCAGTTGTTCCTGTCCTGAAAATCCTCTGTATGAAAAATATTCCAAGGACGAGGACTATCATTAGGAGGACTATAGTGACCATTGTCCCTACAGACATTTCCATTGCTGCTCTTTTGGAGTTTCTCATACTTTTTATTTCCATTTTAGAATATCGGGAAATTTCCGGTGTTGCCTATCCCTAATCTTGCTGCAAAAATCAAAAGTAAAACAGAAATAATTAAGAATATAACGCTCAGAACTATTCCTATCGTGTTTAGTTTTTTGGCTTTTTCTGCTTTCTGCCTCTTGCTCTGGACAAAACCAACGATCCCAAGGACAAGCCCGGCAAGAGGACTGAAGAAAGCGAAAACTATGCTCAAGACTCCAAGGGTGTAAGCCACAGAAGCTAAGTCTATTTTTTCAGCCATCTTTTATATCAGGATAAATAATTTTGATTTTATAAATGTTTTTGATGATTAAGCAGCTTTCTTTACCACCACAATATCCCTAACATTTTGATCATATAAATTAACTGCGTAAAGTTTTACATAACCCATGGAAACAAGCATATTCATCAAGGGTATTTTTTCAGGATGGTTTTCTCTTAAATCAAGCATCAACTCATGATAATCTCTGTCTTCGACTTCTGCCTGTTTCATCAAAAATCTTGCAAAATACCTTTCTCTTACAGAAGGATGAATCCTTAGATTTTTTATTTCTCTTACGCCCTTAAGTTCTTTATGCGGCTGCCAGATGATATTTCCAGCAACCAAATTATTGCTTAAAGCTATAACTCCTGTTTTCCAGCCCATTTCTATTTCTGCTTCTGTTCTTGCAACCCAGTCCTGATAACTAGGATAATTCAAGTCCTGTTGCCTGATAAATTCTAATAGTCTCGTTAGATCTCTTCTACTTTCAACTGTTCTGAACTGAAAATTAAGCATATTAGATGGGCAGGGAGGGAATCGAACCCCCGACGCCATGAGCTTCAGTCATGTGCTCTCCCACTGAGCTACCTGCCCGTTAGATATTTGTAGCTCAGCCACTTTTAAATCTTTTACTATTAAAATAAAATGTAAGCCAGGAATAGGCCAGCTTCTGTCGTTCGCCGTTCCTTTCGGACAGACCGAACGCGTTAACATTCGACTAAGCCCTCATACGAGGTTGCACCGGTTGAGGCAGCCGTTTCAGCCTAACTTAATAGGATCGTTTCTGTTCTGGAGCTTTCCCTCGCGAGAATCTTTCTTTCGAAAGACAACCTTATTGTGGTGGCCGGACCTTCCTCAGAATTCGATATCGATATTTTTCGACATCTGCCCACTCAAGAGCCGAATTCCGAAAGTTAACTTCCCGACTTACAAAAATCCGAGTTTTCCGGAGTTTAAAAGGTTTGCTAATTAAATCATAAAAACCTTGGCTTGTCAAAAACTAATTCCCACAGTCCGCTCCGGGAAAAAGAGCCCCTTTCCCTCGAGCAGACAAAAGTTTCATCCGGCTGAATGTTTCTTGTGAACCTGCTTTCGCCCTCTCTTAATACTTCGTTGATTTTTAATTTGTATGCTTCCTTTTCTTTGTCCAACAGAACTTCTAAAATTTCCACTCCGAGAACCAAGTTTTCCCCTTCAAGATAGAAAGCTATATCTCCTGGCTTCGGCTTATAATCATTCATTTAAATTTCAATGAACAATTCTTTTTAATAACTTTTGTTTCCATATAATCAGTTAGGTTTTTATACTCTGAAACTTTAATAATAATATTAATTAAAAGAGGTAAAAGGGAGGTGGAAAAATGAAAATGGGTACCATCGACTGGGTTGCATATGTCCTGCTGGTAATCGGAGGACTTAATTGGGGTTTAGTAGGATTCTTTGATTTCAACCTGGTTGGAACACTTTTCGGAGCAGGAACCTTTACCGACATCATTTATGATTTGGTAGGGCTGTCTGCATTGTGGTCAATATACACCATGGCTAGGAGTTAAAACCACGCCTCTTTTTTTCTTTAGACCGGCCACGCTTGGGCGGTCTTTTTTTATTTTTTAATTCTGTTTATTTTATTTATTTGAGACATAGTTCCAACTATATGCTGCAAAATATATTATAAGAAATATATGCTAAAAAGATAAATAAAAAATTAAAAACAAATTTTGTGGATTCTAAAAGAAAATCAGAATCTTCTTCTGGGGCCGCCGAAGTCTCTTCTGCCACCGCCACCGCCGAATCCTCTTCCGCCCTCTCTTCTCGGCGGCCTTTCTTCCATCGGCCTTGCCTCGTTGACTTTCAGAGCCCTGCCATCAACTTCTTTGTCGTTCATTTCCTTTATCGCCTTGTTTGCAGCAGCGTCATCTGAGAAGGTAACGAAACCGAATCCCTTGGACCTTCCTGAATATTTGTCCTTGATGACAACAGCTTCCTGGACTTCTCCGAATTTAGCGAAGATTGCCCTGAGCTTCTCATCGTCTATCTCAAAAGACAAATTTCCTACGTAAACTTTCATTATTTGCTATTCCTCCTTACACTCATATGTTGTTATATCTTAGAACTAGTTCAAACCGAAAAACATCGAGTCTCCCTACTTCTAACATTACGGAAATATGTGGATTTAGGGGTTTTTAAAGATGTTGGTTTGGGGTTTTTGGGGGTTGCGAAAAATCACAGACAAATATTTAAACTTAGGTTATGGGGGATTTTAATGGAATTGCTGTGGAAATTGTCTTCGGCATATGAGGCCTGCACGCTTTCCGCCTGTGACCCTATTTCTGTTCCTTCAGATATTAAACTTTTAGCAGGAAGATACTTTCTTTCCCATATGTTTTATGATTGCACAGATCCTGAGGCCAGGGGCATAGAGATGATGAACCAGAGAATCAGGGAAGGAAGCGAGGATATTCGGGCACATTTCAGGATTCATGAGGATCTTCTCGATAATTTTTATTCTGTCGATGATGCATTAAGAGAAGGCGACAGGGAAGGAATTGTTAAAGCAGGCAGGCTTGTTTTTGAAAATCTGGAAATCTATGGAAGACTTGTGGGAGAGCATTCCGAAAGGCTAGGAGAAAGGGCATTCTTTCATTATCCGACATGCCTTCCAGGGCATATTTTTGCTCCCAAAGGCGCAGGAATAATAAGAGAGAAAGTTTTCAATCCGCAACAGGATGCGGAAGGATTAAGGGAAGAAATAAAAAATGGGATAGCTTTGGCACATTTCACGCTGCCATTAGGGCCGGATGAAGCGCTCAGAGAACTAAGCATGTACACTGGCTCTGACTCGGGAGATGGGATCTTTCAGACCTCATTCAGAGGCAGGCTTGAGCTTACAAAAGTGCTTTTGGAAAGGGCAGGCTTTCAGGTTGCTGCCAGATAGTTTTTGGAATTTTTAGAAGACTGGATTTTTGGGGTTGTTATTGTTCTTTTTTGTGATATAAATCCAGCAAAATTATTCTATCTTCTGACTTGATATATGCATAAGATAATCTGAATGGGTTTACATACAATTCTCGCGTTCCCTTGCGATTGTACATCATCGGCTTTCCTACTTCTGGATTTTGGATTATTTTCTCTATTTGTTTCTTGATTCTTTCCCTAAGTAAATTGTCCTTTATTTTATTGAATTTTATTTCGAAGAGCTTATCTCTTCTTAACTTCACCATTTTTTCATTTCTTTTAAGAAGTCTTTAGCATCCATTTCAATGTATTCCCCCGCCTCAATTCTCTTGTAGGCTTCTTCTGTTCTTCTGGCAAATTCCAAATCTTCTTTAAACTGCTTGTCCATTTCAGAGGCTTTTTTGAGGATTATCTTGTCCCCGTCTCTTATAAGTATGATTTTCTCCCCTTCCTTCAGGCCCTTTCTCATGCTGCTAGGAATAACTATCTGTCCTTTTGAGCTAAGCCTTGTTATTTCAAATTCTACCATAGTAAGATATGTCTTACCATATATTTAAATGTTGTTGTTGCGCATTATTTTAGCTCCTTTGTATCTGCTCCTCAATAATATGCGAGATTGGTTTGCCTGTTTTTTCCTTTAATTTTTTTAGCTTCTCTATGGCTTTAACTGACAGGGTTATGTCTATTCTTTTTTTATGAAACGGAAATTCTCTTGTTTTGTCGTAATTTTCTAGCATTTCGAATACCTTTTTGTATTTCTTCAAAATTTTTTTGTCTGTTTTAGTTAATTGCATTCTTTAGTCTCCATTCAATATTTTTTATATCATGTATATTGCCTTTAGCTATTGAAGCTAAGTGATGGGCCAACAATTCCATGTTAACTTTTTTACCAAGTTCATTAGCAAGTCTTAATGCAGCGTAGGCAGCTGTTCTTTTGTTTCCGTCTGAAAAGGGGTGATCTACTAATATCGCCCTTGTGAGATAAGCTAGTTTCTTATAAGAACCAAGCTTTTTGTTTTTTAGTTTGTCCAGAGCATAATCTAAACTAGAGTCACTTCTTAGATTTCCGCCAAAAGCCCCGTTAATTCTTAGCAAATCTTCCTTACTAATTTTCATACACATAAATAATGGTAAGATGTTTATAAATGTTTCTATATCTCACTAAAATCCATACACATAAAAAGTGATTAGATGTCCTCTTTTAGCTTCTTTACAACCCCAATAACTTATACACAACAAACGCAGGCCAGACAATTGCCTTCAAAACCCCAACAACTCCTTCCCAGAATCCTGTCGCCTGCTGTATGTAGTAGATTGCAGCTCCCAGAAATCCGAGGCCGTAGATAGCCCCGCCTGTCTGCTTGTATTCTTTCTTTATGAGGTTGAATTCGCGCTTGGGCATGAGTGGAGAAAGGAGTAGGGGATATTTAAGTGTTAGGGTTTTCCTCAATACAAAAATAAAGATCATTTGTCTTATTTAAATTACAATTAAGATATTTGACCTCAGAGGCTATTTTTAAGGAAGAGATATACGCTTTTGCGGTAATATTTATTGTAAAATTTTCTAGATTATCTTTAGGAAAAGTTAATTCCAATCTATCTGAAGAAGAAAGCTCTCCAGATTCCACGTTTTCACAAATTCCAGTACTACAAGGATTATTTTGATTATATCCTTTATGAATACAAGAAATATTACGGTCTACGGAAGCATAAAGACAAACATTGGGAACAAAAAAAAGATTTCCTCCAACTGTTCCTCCCCTATTCCATACAACTATATCATCTATAATTAATTTTTTGTCATAAGAAATATAGAGATTATCAAGATTTTTTGTTTGTATTTGTATATGTGGTAGATTTAATATTACGACAATTATTGTTATTATTCCAATAAATCCAAGAGAAGCCCCTACACTACTTCTTGTCATAATTTATATAAATTTTTATTATATTTAAGGGTTTTGTGTGGGGTTGCGGGAGAGGGCTTACTTTTTACACAGAAATTAGTTATCTTGGG
>Ga0209342_10000502_pt1 | contig 45256 bp, 44 predicted proteins | sample RifCSP16_2_FD_184023 | JGI IMG/M metagenome (GOLD analysis project Ga0209342, IMG submission 184023) | Soil microbial communities from Rifle, Colorado - Rifle CSP2_sed 16_2 (SPAdes) (version 2) | ecosystem: Environmental > Terrestrial > Deep subsurface > Rock core/Sediment | place: Rifle...
ACGGCTTTATCTTCACCGCGGCCGAGAAGGCACAGTGGAGCACCCTTTCCACGGGACAGGGCGTCACCCTGAACGCAAGGGGACTCATCACTGTCAACGGCCTCAGTGTGACTTTAATCCAGGTGACCGTCAGGATTGAATTAACCCCGGGGCTGGCGACGGGCGTCCGGTTGGTGACGAATATTACGAGGCTATGACGATGAACTACGCGCCCCATCGGAAAGACCAGGGCCACAGCCTCCTGGAGACGATCGTCAGCTTGAGTGTCTTCCTCCTGGTGTTGTTTGCGGTCTACATCGTGCTCGAATCCAACCAGACCATCTATGCCAAGGGGGAGGGGAAAGTGGACGTCCAGCAGAACGCCAGGGTGGCCATGGACCAGATCTCCACCCTGCTGCGGAACGCCGGGTACTTCCCCGAGAACTTCGACGCCAATCCCGTGAACGACTTGGCTAATCCTGTCGCCATTCAGGTCGCCACGGACAACGCGCTGGCCGTCTACGGCGATGCCGACGGGAGCGGGACCAGCAACGTCTTCCTCTTCTGTCTCAACGGCACCTCCCTGATACGGGTGCGGGCGGCGGTCGGGACCCCAGCGGCATATACCTGCGACCAAGGGCAGGTACTGGGGTTGAACATCACGAACCCCAGGTTTGCCTATTTCGATGCGAATAACAACCCGATCCCGAATCCGCCGACCCCCCCTTATCAGCTCGACGGAGAAGGGTTGGGGCCAGTCCCCCCTGTCCCCCTCTTCGCGAGCACAGCCCAAAGGGGGGCCGTGCGACGGGTCGTCATCACGTTGACGGCCACAGAGAACGTCCCGGGCCCGCAGACGCAAATATTCACCCTGACCTCCAACGTGAGGCTCAGGAACCTGAACTGACGGAGAAGAGCGCATGCGTGTACTCGGTTCTCGATGGATAGGCCAGTCAGGGTCGGTCTTGTTGCTCAGCCTCCTCGCCATGGTCGTCCTTTCGCTCCTCGGCTCGGCCCTGCTCACGATGTCCGGGTCGGAGACCTTCGTGAGCGCTCGGATCGTCTACCGGGAGGGGGCGTTTTACGCCGCGGAGGCGGGGGTCCACACCGGCCTAGATCAGCTTTCGATGAATATGGCCACCTCGACCCAGGCCATTCCGGTGACGGCTATTGGAGACTGGTACGCGTACCGGAGCGGCCGGCGGGCGGATCCAGGACCCCAGCCTTTCCAGTTCATGGGGACAAGGCCCGCCACCGGGTATTCCGCCGCGGTGGGGACGGGGTACAACCCGGCCGGCTACGTCTTCTTTGACTATCAAATGAACGTCACGGGGAGTGGGCCGCGAACGGCCACGCGCGAGGTCGAGGCCCTCGGCGCATACGGCCCCGTGCCACAGTGAGGTGCAATGTGAAAAAGGCGACGTCGATTGTTCTGATCTTCTCCCTCCTGCTGATGAGCGGCTCGCCGGCCTTGGCCGACGACAGCGACATTTTCGGGAAGGACATCCAGCCCAACGTGATGCTCCTGTTTGACACTTCCACCAGCATGGGAGCGAGCATCCCGTCCATTCCGTACGACCCTAAGGTGACCTATCCCGGGAGCTTGAAGTCTACGGTCGTGTACCAACAGCCGAAACCCAAGGACACCCCCACGGTGTACAAGAACAGCATTGCCGAAGTCCCGGACCAAAACGCCAGAGACGCCCTGTCCACCGTAGGCTACTGGGTGGGGACGATTGGGGGTTCCAAGGTGACCCTCCGCCTCGGCAACTACATCAACTATTGGAACTGCAAGTCCTGCTCGGGGCTGGAGGCGAAGATCGACGTGGCGAAGCGGGTTGTCACTGACCTGATCAAGAACGTCGACGGGGTCCGCTTCGGCGTGATGCGCCTGCGGACGAAGAATCCCAGTCAGGACAGGGGGCAAGTCATCGCCCCCATCGGCACCGACAAGGCTACGATGATCAATGCGGTGAACAACATCGTGATGGAGGAAGGGACGCCGATCGGAGAGCAGCTGTACGATGCCGGTCAGTACTACAAGGGTCAGAAGTTAATCGATGGCACCACGTGGACAAGCCCCATTCAGTACGAGTGCCAGCCGAACTTCGTCGTCATGTTCACGGACGGGAAGCAAAATGGCAAGATGGATGTCCGGGTCGAGGCGCAGAAGCTATACGCCGCGGACCACGCGAGCTGGCTTACGGGGAAGCAGAATGTCATCGTCCACACTGTTGGCTTTGGCCTGGCGCAGAACGACAAGGATGCGGGAGGGCTCCTCGACCTGCAGGAGGCGGCCAAGAATGGGGGCGGTAACTTCTACGTGGCGGACGACGCGACCCAGTTGCAGGCCGCCCTCCTGGATGCCATCAGCAAAATTGTCGCAGGGACCTTCACCTTTGCCTCGCCGGTCATCCCGACGACCAGCACCACCGGCAGCACCCGCGCGTATGTGGCCTCGTTCCAGTCCGACGTCTCCCGGTCATTCTGGCTGGGATTCCTCAAGGCCTATCAGCGCGATGCGAACGGCAAGGTCCCGGTAGACGCAAACGGCGTCCCGCTCGACTCGGCCCTGATCTGGGAGGCCGGGCAGTTGCTGAGCCAGAAACTGGCCGACAGCCGGACCATCTTCACCTTCGTGAACGGGAAGAGGGAAGATTTCACGAAGAGCAACCCCGCGATCACCAGCGCCCTGTTAGGCGCGGGCGGTTCCATCTATCTATTTACCGATAAGGACAAAAAGAACTTGACGCGGGAGTTCACCAAGGCCTTCGCCGCGGGGGTGACCAAAGTCGATGTCAAGTTGGCCACAGACGTCCCCGGGGCAATCGCACCGCCGGACTGTGCGGCAGACTGCTATGCCTACGATCCGAAGGGCGGCGATGCGACGAAGGTCGCGCCCGCCACGCTGGGGTACGTGGGCGGTCTCGACTCGGCCGTCTACGGCAACGGAACGAAGCTGGAAAATCTGGTGTTTTTGTCGGGTATCGATCGCGACACGATCATCGACGTGATCCGGGGGATCGACGCCTTTGACGAGGACGCGGATGGGAACGTCACCGAGGAACGGGCCTGGAAGCTCGGGGACATTTTCCATTCGAGCCCCGTGCTGGTGACTCCACCCTTCTCTCCGTCGGCGGACGCAAGTTACGTCGCCTTCAAGCAGGCCAACGCCAGCCGGACGACGGTGCTGCTGGCCGGCGCGAATGACGGCGTGCTCCACGCCTTCCGCGAGAGCGACGGCCAGGAGCTCTGGGCCTTCATCCCGCCCGATCTCCTCGGGAATCTGAAGGATCTCGCCGTCCGGGCGGGACTGCACCCCTTCTACGTGGATTCGAGCCCGATTGCCGCCGATGTCAAGATCGGGGGCACCTGGAAGACGATCGTGGTCTTCGGCGAGCGACGGGGTGGCAATTACTATCATGCGCTCGACGTTACCGACACCTTGAACCCGATCTACCTCTGGAGCTTCACCGACGCAAAGATCAAGGAGACCTGGTCCGAACCGGCCATCGGCAAGGTCAAGATGGACGATGGGACCGAGAAATTCGTCGCCTTTTTCGGCGGCGGTTACTACACCGCCGAGAACAACAGCGCCGGCAACGCCTTCTTCGCCCTCGACCTGGCCACCGGCCAGAGGCTCTGGGAGTATTACAACGACGGATCCCTCGACGACCGGAAGTACATGAACTTCAGTCTCGCCGCCAACCCCACGGTGGTCGACACGAATCTGGACGGGAACATCGACCGCGTTTACATCGGGGATGTCGGCGGCCAGCTCTGGAAATTCGACGTGTCGGCCCCGGCGACCGTGTCTGGCGGTCTCGTCACCAACTGGACGGGGAAGCGCCTCTTCGCGGCGGATCCCAACCAGAAAAACCCACCGGATGTCGGGGAGTACTATCCGGACCAGGCCATCTACGCCGCACCGACCGTGGCCTTCGACGACTATGGGGACCTCTGGGTCTATTTCGGGACGGGGGACCGCAACCACCCCAACAATAACAGCCAGAACAACTTCTATGGCATCAAGGATAACACCACGATGGCGAACGATTCGGTCTTGACGGAGAAGGCGCTGGAGGACGTCACGTCGGCCAACAAGACTGCCGTGCAGGGGTGGTTCTTCAAGCTGGCGCCCGACGAGAAGGTCCTCTCGGCGGGCGACGTCTTTAACAAGATCGTCTTCTTCTCGTCCTTCACTCCGACCAACGTCGTGCAGTGCGGGAGTGGGGGAGGGGACGCCAAGCTGTACGCCGTCCAGGCGCTGACGGGCTACGCGGCTATCGATTGGTCCACCGGCACCGCGCTGGCCTCGAGCGACAGCAAGAAGGTACGCAGCAAGGCGATCGGATCGGGGATCGCCTCGAAGCCGATCGTGGTCATCAACTACACGGGGTCGAAGGTGACGGCCTCGGTCGTCACGGCCACAACCAACGAGCAGCTTCCCAGCAATCCCGCGCCGGCTCCAACGTCTTTGAAGCGGCTCATCTACTGGCGGGAGGTGTTTTAAGATGCGGAAGCTGCTATTCGTCCTCTGCACCCTGAGCATTCTGGTCCCGGCAGCAGCCGAACTGGAAGCCGCGTCGGACGAGGCGGTCCAGCGGAACAACCTCGGGGCCTCGCTGCTGCAGCAGGCAAAGGTGGGTGAGGCTATCGCCGAGTTCCAGAAGGCGGTCGCGCTGGATCCGAAATATACAGCGGCCTATCTGAACCTGGGCTACGCCTATGATCGCCAAGATCGGATCGAGGAGGCGACGGCCCAGTATCAGAAAGTGGTCGCGCTCGAACCGGACAACCTCCTTGCCCACAACAACCTGGGGGTCCTCTACGATAAGAAAGGTCTCTACGCCGAGGCCATCAGGGAATTCGAGCGGGTCCTGCAGGTCGATCCTTCAAACGCCACGGCGCGCGATAACTTGGAGAGGGCTAAAAACAGCAAAGGCATTGCCCAGGAGCGCGAAGAGCGATTCGCCCAGGCCCGGAAGGAGGTCGAGGCCCGTCCCGACGATCCCAGAGCCGCCTACAACCTGGGCCGCCTCCATGCCTCATTTAGCGAGAAGGAGCAGGCCCTCAAGTGGCTCGCCAAAGCCTTGGAGCTCGGCTTTGATGATGTCAAGTTCTTGAAGGACGACCCGGCCCTGGCGCCCCTCAAGGACGACCCCCGGTTTACGGGGCTCTTGGAAGGGCGATGATCGCCGCCCAGTCCGATGAAAACCCACCGGGCCGGTTGGTTCCTCCTTCATCCCTGGCAGGGGATCATTGGGACCATGACGATTTGTCATGGTCCCGCTTCCTTTCGGGGTCGCCGGGTGGACGGAGACGTCCAGGAAAGGCGAGGATTTTTGGCTACTTTTCCCCTTGATCCTTGGCATTCATATTGCACCTAGAACCTCCTCTGGAGGTGTCCAATGAAAGCGTGGAACCGACACATCGGAGCGAAAGGCTTCTCCCTCGTCGAACTATTCGTGGCTATTATTATTGCCGGCATACTCATCGCCATGGGTCTGCCATCGTTTTTGGGGCTTATCCAACGCTCAAGCATGAACGCAGGGACCCGGCAGGTCATGTACGAGATCAGGGCAGTTCAAAGCCTGGCGGTAACCCGTGGGGGCGTGTTTGGGTTTCACTGGGGGGGTGACCCCTTGGTTGGGTTTCCTCCATCGCAGTATCGGATCATCAGGGATACGACCGGCGCCTGCGGCTTTCCGGCACCTGGCGCACCACAGGACGGCACGGACGTGGTCCGCACCTGGTTCGACCTCGCCGGGGAGTATCCCGGGATAGTGGTCCAGTCGGTGAGAGACAACGTCGGGACGGTCCTTGGCGGGGTGATGTTCAACTCGAGGGGCGCGTCGGTGAACACGTGCGCGGCCGTCACCTTCCCGGTGACGGTGACGGTCGCGGATGCTTCAGGGGTGACGCGGACCGTCACGATCCAGAGGGCCGGGAGGGTGACGAGTCCATGAGGCGACGTCATCCACAACGCAGAACGGAAGCGGTGGACGGGCACAGCACGCCTGGCCGATTCGCGGCGGATCTTCGGGGCTTCACCCTGATCGAGATCCTGATCGCGTTGAGCACATTCCTCATCGTCCTTTTTGCGGTCTATACGAGCTTTGAGTCGAGCCAGGCCACCTACGCGGCGGGGGAGCAGAGGGCCGACATTCAACAGAGCGCCCGGATAGCGATGGAAATGATGAGCGCGGACCTGCGCCTCGCCGGGTACGGCTTTCCCACAGGGGCGGGCGCGATCACGGTTGCCAACCCGACCGCTATCAGCTTCTGGGCCGATCTCAACAATGCCTCGACCGTCATCGTGGCTGATGTGGGCGCGGGGAACATCACCCTCTCCGTGCAAAGTGCCGCGGGTATCCAGGCGGGGAATATCATTCATCTTATCAACGGGACCGTGTCGGAGCAGCGGACGGTGGCAGCGGTCAATACCGGTGTCAATCCCCACACCATTACGCTGACCGCTGCGACCACCAACGCCTATCCCTGGGGATCCCAGGTGGGCCGGCCGAGACTCGTCAGGTATTGCTGGCACGACAATCCGAATCTTGATGGATTTGCTCCACCCGCGGCGTGTGGCGCACTGGCTGCCAACACGATCTACAAAGACGAAGGCGACGGAGGGGGGCTCCAGCCCGTCGCCAATATCCAGAACTTTCAGGTGGGGGCGGCGAACTTTTTGACCCAGATGCAATACTTCGATGCCAACAATAACGCGACGGCGACCCCGGCCAACATCCGGCGGATTACGATCACCGTGGGCATGCAATCGCCACCGGGCGCGTGGAGGCAGCAGGCCTTCACCATGATCTCGGATATCCGAGCGAGGAATTTGTGATGAGAACGCCGATGGGGATCATCTACACGCGGGGGCAGTGGTCTGAAGGGTAGGAGGGCGACAATGAGACGCGTCAATAATCACCAGGGCCTCACCCTCATCGAGGTCCTGATCGCGGCGGCCATCCTGGCTGTGGGGCTGTTGGCCCTCGTGAGCGCCTTCCCCATCGGCTACGTGGATGTGACCGTGAGCGGCGGCCAGTCACGGGCCACGGCCTACGCCCAGGCGATGATGGAGCAGTTGAAGAACCAGGCTTTCCCGGCCGCTTTTCCCGTCAACGGGGCCGACGTCCCGCAAATCACTGCGGGTGTGAACGATGTCGCGTACAACCGGACGTGGAACATCACGCAGGAGCCGGGGACGAATCCGCCAAACCGCCTGGCCCGGGTCAGGGTGACGGTGCAGTGGGGAGGGGGCCGGCCGCAGACGGTCGTTGTCGAGTCGATGCGGGCAGAGTAGGACCGACCGCGGTGAGTGTGTCTTGGAATTCTTCGGCGGCGTGGCGAGACAGAGAATCCGAACATCCGACGCACCCTTGTGTAAAGGACGCATCTCCTAAGATCGTATGGCGACCCGGGCCCTTGTCGAGCATCGGCTCCCATCGAGGTATGGCGCCATAAGGCGCCCCGCCGTGACCGTAGAGGCATTCGGGCAATTCGCCAGACCATCGTGCCTCGCGTTGGCCGGCAGGGCCAGCACAGGCCGCAGTACCTACGGGGCGCGGGCTCAGACCGAGTTGGCCCATTTTTTGCTTGACAAATCTGGAAGCCAGGATTAACTAGCCTAACAATGTTGATGAACGGTTTGAAGGGAGACAGATCATCTGTGGGCGAGGAAAGGGTTTTCCATGGCAAACCTTTTTAAACGCGGCGGCGCTTTGTTGGGCGTGGACATCGGCACCAGCTCGGTAAAGACGGTCCAGCTCAAGCATTCTGGAAGAAAGTACGAGCTGGCCCACATGGGCATCGCCCCTTTGCCACCAGAGGCGATTGTGGATGGGGCGATCATGGACGGGGGGGCCGTGATCGCGGCGCTCCAGCAGATCTTCGACGAGCACAAGATGACGGTCAGGGACGTGGCGGTGGCGGTCTCCGGACACTCGGTCATCATCAAGCCCATCAAGATGCCCTTGATGAAGCCGCAGGAGCTGGCCGAGTCCGTCCAGTGGGAGGCCGAGCAGCACATCCCCTTTGCGATTGAGGATGTAAACCTCGATTACGAAATTCTCCGCAGCCCCCCCGGGGCGGTGGAGATGGACGTCCTCCTCGTGGCGGTGAAAAAGGATATCATCAGCGAGTACCTCACCGTGGCCTCGTCCGCGGGCCTCAACGTGGTCGTTGTGGATGTAGATGCCTTCGCCGTGGCGAACGCGTACGAGGCGGCGTACGACATCGGTTCGGACGAGGTAGTCGCCCTGCTGCATGTCGGAGCAGCCGTGACGACGGTCAGTATCCTTCGCGGGGGGATCCTCCTCTTCACGCGGGACAGCGTCATCGGGGGAAACCGGTACAACGAGTCGATCCAGAAGATGCTGGGTGTGAGCTATGAGCAGGCGGAGACCTTGAAGCTGGGGGGCCGCGTGGAAGGGTACAGCGGGGCGGATAGTCAGCCAGCCATCGATCTCGTCAACGCGGAGTTGGCCGGCGACATCCGGCGCTCGATCGACTTCTTCCGCTCAGCTGCCCCGGCGGGTACCATCCACCGGATGCTGGTGAGCGGCGGCGTCGCGCGTCTGCCGCGCTTTATCCCCTACCTGAGCGAGGCGTTAGACCTGCCCGTGGAAATGACCAACCCGCTCCGCCGTATCAAGGCGGACCCCAAGCGGTTTGATCCGGAGTACCTCGAGCACATCGCACCCCAGTTGTCGGTCGGCGTCGGGCTTGCCTTGCGGGAGGCGGGAGACAAATGATCAGGGTAAACCTTCTTCCGAAGGCTGGGCGGGCGGCCGCTGGCGGGGACTGGCGAACGGTCGGCGCCGGGTTTGGTGGACTTGGTCTCCTGGCCGTCTTGGGGGTCCTGTGGTGGATGGTCTCCAGCCAGGCGAGCGGCCTGGAGGGGCAGATCACCTCGATGCAGGCCGAGATCAAGCGGCTCGAGACCGTGGCGAAGCAGGTCGATGAGTACAAGGCTGAGAAGAAGCTGCTGGAGGAACGGGTCAGGGTGATCCAGACGCTCCTCGCCTCCCAGAGCATCCCTGTGCATCTCATGCAGGCGCTGAACGACGAACTGCCAGATGAAGTCTGGCTCAACTCGATTTCCATGACCGGAAACAAGCTCGTGCTACGCGGGTACTCCTACACCGATATTGGCATCGCCAACTTCATGACTCAGCTGGGCAAGAAGGCCCCCTTGATCCGAGAGGTGGAGCTGGTGGTCTCGGAACAGGCCGAGGTTCAAAAGGTCCCCCTAAAAAAATTCGAGGTGGTCTGTACGGTGGTAAGCTGATCCACCGAGGGGAATGGTATGGATATCAAAGGACTGTTTGCCAACACCCCGAAAAAGCAAGTGTATCTGTTACTGGGGCTGGGCGGTGCGGCCGTCGTGGCCGGTTGGTGGTTCTACGTCTTTCAGCCGGCGCGCGAGCACCGGGACCAGCTGCGCGGGCAGGTGGCTCGGCTGCAGCAGGACCTGTTTCAGAAGCAACGGATTGCAGAAGAGCTTCCCAAGCTCGAGAAGGCCCGGAAGGAACTTCAAGAGGAACTCGATAAGGCGCTGCGCCGCCTCCCGGAAGAGAAGGAGATTCCCACCCTTCTCACGCAGATTAACCGACTCGGACAGGAGGCGGGCCTGGCCTTTACCCTCTTCAAGCCGGGGAAGCCGATCAAAGACGAATTCTATAGCCGGATTCCCATTCGGATCAGGGCCGATGGGACGTACCACGCCCTGGGGCGTTTTTTCGAGCAACTGAGCCGCATGGAGCGTATCGTCAATATCACCGACCTCAAGCTCGACCCGACAGCGACAGACGGCCGGCGGCCGGGCGCGGCGGTGGTGACGACAGAAAGGCCCACGATTACCGGGGAATTTACGGCCACGACCTTTACCTTTGGCGGATTGGACGGTGAACCGGCGGCAGGGGCGAAGGGAGGGTCGAAGGGATGAGGCATGTTAGTGTCGGTCTCCTGCTCCTCAGTCTGGCGCTGGGAAGCTGCTCATCGGAATCTCCCCCTCCTGCGGCGTCGCCGCCCCCTTCCCGGCCACCCCAACAGAAGGTGGCTACGGCCCCAGGGCAGCCAGGTGCCACTCCGGGAGCGGCTCCTGTGAATCTGGGCCCGGCGAATTATACTCCGAAAGACCGACGAGACCCCTTCCACCCCCTCGTGGAGCCCCCTCGGGAGGAGAAGGCCCTGGATATCGGAGGCTATAAGCTGTCGGGGATCGTCTGGCAACGGCAGCAGTATTTTGCCCTGCTGGAGACGCCCGACGGCCTTGGGCATATCTTGAAGGTGAACGACCGGCTCGGCCCCAGCGCCCGGGTGAAAGAGATCACCAAAGACGCCGTCCTCATCGAGATGAAAGATGAAGACCCCGCGAAGAAGGGCCAAGTGCGGACGATTAGACTTGAGCTGCAGCAGCAGCAAAAGAAGGAGGGACAATGATGGCGCCGGTAACAGCCTCCCAGCCCCCGCGGTGGGCGATCGGGTTTTTGGTGGGGGTGCTCACCGTCTCGTGGGTTGTGATGCGGACCGTATCGGTTCCGGCCGCGAGAGCGGGAGAGCTTGAGTTCGTTCCGGAATGGAGCGCGCCTGCGATCCCGCCCGCTCTTTCGATTGGCATCCCGTTCGGCCTTCCGACACCGTCTGCGCAGGCAGGGGGCGCGGGTGAGCAGCCATCGGTCGCTCCCATTCAGGTGACGGGGGTCGAGGTGGCAGAGGCTGGCCCGAAATCGGCCACCATTGTGATCAAGACAGACCGCGCCGTGGAAAGTTACGAATCCTTCGCCCTGCAGGATCCGCCGCGCCTGGTGGTCGACATTCCCAACGCGGTGCATGCGGCGCCGAAGACAGTCCCGGCCCAGGGGCCGATCACTGAGATCCGGACCTCGCAGTATAAGAACCAACCAGTCAAGGTGGTTCGGATTGTCCTGGATCTGGCCTCCGCACTCCCATATCAGGTTCAAGCCACGGCCGTTCCCCTCCGCGTTCTGATCGGTGAGGCGACGGGGACACCGCTGATGGCCCAGGCCCCGAAGCCTGAAGAACTCCCGGCCAAGGAGGCTCCGCCAGAGACCCTGCCCCAGGCCCCGGCCCCCTCTCCCGAGCCTGCGATGCCGGCACCGGCTCCGGCTGCGGAGGGGCGGGTGCAAAGCGTCGATTACCTACCCCGAGATGGCAAGGCCGAGATTCTCGTGCGGACGACCGGGCCGGTCATTTTCAACGTATCGGAGGTAGGCACCCCCCCCGGCCTTATTTTGGAGGTGGTTGGGGCGGTGATCGATCCGCAGGCGACTAAGGTGCTCGATGTGAGGCAGCTGGCAGGCCCGGTTCTACGGATTCGGGCGGCCCAGCATCGCCTCGAGCCGGAGAAGGCGGTCCGGATTGTGGCCGATTTGAAAGGGCAGGTTCGTCACGATGTGGTCCAGACTCCGGAGGGCATTCGGCTGGCGGTGGAGGGCGTGCCCAGCGTTGCCGCTGCTCCGCCCGCTCCCCCTGCTCCGCCCACTCCTCGAGACGAGCCCAAACCCGAGAAGAAACCGACCCCGGCTCCGGCGGCGCCCGCTGCTCCCACGCCCGCCCGCCTTTCCATGGACTTCAAGGATGTGGACATCAATAACCTCTTGCGGATCATTGCGGAGGTGAGCGGGCAGAATATTGTGGCCGGCGAGGATGTCAAGGGGAAGGTCACGGTCCGGCTCGTGGATGTCCCCTGGGACGTGGCCCTCGATAATATCCTCCGCATCAACGGGTTCGGCTACGTCCATGAGGAGAACATCATCCGGGTCGCCAAGGCGGACACGATCCGCCGGGACGAAGATCAGCGTCGCAAAGACCAATTGGAGCGTATCAGGCTCGAGAAGGACGCAGCGCTCGAGCCCCTGATCACCGAGATCCTCCGGGTCAGTTACGCCGATCCCAAGAAGGTTGTGGAGAGTCTGAACAAGGTCAAGAGTAGGGACGGATCCATCTCGGTGGACGACAGAACCGCATCGCTCCTCATCACGGATACCGAGAACAATATTGCGAAGATGCGGACCATTCTCAAGGAGCTGGATCAGGCGACTCCGCAGGTCATGATCGAGGGCCGGATCGTGAGCGTGGTGGCCAGGCATACCCGCGCGCTCGGGATCACGTGGGGCTTCCAGGCGGCGAACACGACGGGAAGCAATGCGTTCAGACTCTCGGATGTCTTCGGCGCAGCCGGGCCCACCCTCGCTGCGCCCCCCGCTCCTACGGGGTTTGTCTCCGCCGCTCCTCCGGCGGGGCTTGGGGCCGCGACCATCCCCGTGGCGGTCAACCTGCCCGTCGCGGGGCCGGCCGGTGCCTTCGGCCTCATCCTGGGGAGCGTGAGTGACCAGTTACGGTTGAACATGCAGATAAGCGCCCTGGAGGACCAGTCGCTCGCCCGCACCCTCTCCACCCCGCGTGTCGTGGCGCTCGATAACCAGGAGGCGGAGATCAAGCAGGGCGAGGAGGTTCCCTTTACTACCGTCGACTCCTCGGGCCGGACGACGATTACGTTCAAAGAGGCGGTCCTCAGCCTCAAAGTGACGCCACACGTCACGGCCGATCAGCGGGTCTCGTTGAAGGTGAAAGCGACCGATGACACCCGGGGAGAGCGGATCGACTTCGCAGGAGGCTTCGCCTTCCCCTTTAACCGGAACGAGGCGACGAGCAGTATCCTGGTCGACAACGGGGCGACCGTGGTGATCGGCGGGGTCAGAAAGAGGACCGAGAGTGTCGCCGAAACCAAGGTTCCCTTCCTGGGGGATATCCCGATTCTGGGATGGCTCTTCAAGCGGCGGACAGAGAATGTCGAGCCCCAGACGCTCGAGCTGTTGATCTTTATCACCCCGCGGATCCTCGAAGAGCCCCGCCAGGCCCGGGGCTATTAGGCAGCCTGTTCCCCGAGTCACGAAACGCACCCTTTCGGGGTGCGTTTCTGCTTTTCCGGCGGCTTGTTTTCCGTTACCATATCATCAAGGAGGTGTGGCCAATGTCGCGCATCAGTCCCATCCGAGCGCTGGTGGGCGTGCTCGTGGGTCTCTACCTGTCGCTTTACCCGGCGGCGGCAGGGGCCGCCAAGCTCATCCTGGCCCTGGGTGATGATTCCTACATCCCCAGCAATGCCATCCAGGGGGCCGAGGTCAAGAAGGAGCTCGGGGAGTATGAGCTGGTAGAGTTCGCGGTCGTGATCCTCTCGAACGTGTCGTATGGTGGGCTGCCGGGGGCCGTCCAGGGAGGCCTCTCGGAGTACCTCGGCCGCGGCGGTTCCCTCCTGATCACCGGAGGACCGAATGCGTACGGCAGCGGGGGTTACCAGGCGGTGGCGGATCTCCTCCCCTTCGAGATCCGGGCCCCCCAGGACTGGCGAGCCGTCCCCTTCAAGGCGGTTACCCCTCTTCAGCCAGGGCATCCTATCATGGAGGGCGTGACCTTCCACACCATGGGGACCTTCAATGACCTCAATCCCCGGGCTGGCGCCGTGGAGATCGCCCGGTACGCTGGAGGGAAGACGGCGGCCGGGGCGCGGTATGAGTCCCCGCTGATCGCTGAACGGCGAGAAGGGAAGGGGACCGTCGTGGGGATTGCCTTCGACCTCGGTCAAGAAGTCCGCAGTGGCTGGGCCGGCGGCGCCCGCTTCGTGCGGAACCTCGTGGCCTATCTGGTGGCGCTTTCCCCCCTGGAACCCAAGCCCCGAGAGCAGGAGTCGGGAGGGGACGAGAGGAGAAAGTAGATAGCATGTTGCGGTATCTCACGGCAGGCGAGTCCCACGGCCCGTCTCTGACGGCGATCCTGGAGGGCATCCCCGCCCGCATGCCGCTCAGCACGAAGGATATCGACACGGAGCTCAGCCGGCGCCAGATGGGGTACGGGCGGGGGGGGCGGATGAAGATCGAGCAAGATCGGGTGGTCATCACCGCAGGAGTCCGACATGGCCTCACCATGGGGGGGCCGATCGCCCTGGCCATCACCAATCGGGATTTCGCGAATTGGCAGGACACGATGGCGCCCGAGGCCGAGGCCAGGGCCCGGGACACCCGACCGCCGGTCACGCGACCGCGTCCCGGGCACGCGGATCTGCCGGGCGCGATCAAGTACGGCCACCGCGATGCGCGAAACGTCCTCGAGCGGGCCAGCGCCCGTGAGACTACGGCGCGCGTGGCGGTGGGGGCGGTCTGTAAGCGCCTTCTCCGGGAATTCGGCATCTCGGTCCTGAGCCACGTGGTGGAGATCGGCGGCGTTCGCGCGCGGATCGGTGATCTCTCGCCTGGGCAGATTGGGGCCCTGGCCGAGGCCTCTCCGGTCCGATGCGCGGATCGAGAGGCGAGCGAGACGATGGTGGCTCGGATCGACGAGGCCCGGAAGCGCAAGACCACCCTGGGGGGGATCTTTGAGGTCATCGTGGAGGGGGTGCCGGTAGGTCTCGGGAGCTATATCCAGTGGGACCTGAAGCTCGATGGACGCTTGGCACGGGCCCTGATGAGTATCCAGGCGATCAAGGGGGTTGAGGTGGGCCTGGGCTTCGAGGTCGCCCGCCGCCTCGGGCTCGAGGCGCACGATGAAATCTTCTATGATGCAGAGCGGCAAGCCCCTCATGGCCTGAGGTTCTTCCGAAAGACGAACTACGCCGGCGGGCTCGAGGGGGGGACAAGTAACGGAGAGGCGATCGTCCTCCGCGCCGCCATGAAGCCCCTGTCCACTCAGTACGCTCCCCTCCAGTCCGTCGACCTCGAAACGAAAGAGCCCTTCGAGGCTACCGTGGAACGGTCCGACGTCTGCGCCGTCCCTGCCGCCGGAGTCATCGGAGAAGCGGTTGTGGCGTTCGAGATTACGGCTACGCTGCGCGAGAAATTCGGCGGGGACAGTCTCGAGGAGATGAAGCGGAACTTCGATGCCTACCTGAACGCTGTGCGCGATTTCTGAGGGGGTTCCGTCGAGGTGGTCGCGGTGCGGAATATCGTGCTCACCGGGATGATGGGGACGGGGAAGACGACGGTGGGCCGCTATCTGGCGGAGCACCTGGAGATCCCGTTTTACGATCTCGATGAGCTGATCGAACGGGAATCGGGGTTGAGTATTCCTGCCATCTTTCGGGAGCAGGGTGAGCCGGTGTTTCGCGCGCTGGAGCGCGCGGTCGTGTCCCGCCTCGGCCAGTTCCAGGGATGCATCATCGCCACGGGCGGTGGGACGATCGTCGACGCGGAGAATCTGCGTCAGCTCAGGACGCATGGGGAGATCATCTGTCTCACCGCAGCGCCGGAGCGAATCCTGGAGCGCACCAAGGGCATGGAACACCGTCCCCTGCTCTGGCACGCGGATCGATTGGAACGGATTCGCGAGGTCATGCAAGTGCGTGCCTCCGTCTATGCCCTCGTGGGTCAGCCGATTGACACGACCGATCTGAGCGTCGAAGAGGTGGCTGCCCGGATCCTGGCGCGGGTTCAGCTCCGCAAGGTCCCCAAAGGATAGCCGATGGAGCGCGTGACGGTAAATCTCGGAGATCGCAGTTATCCGATTTACATCGGGGCGCATGTCCTCCCCGAGGTTGGAAGCCTTGTCCGGCCTTGTGACCTTTCCGGCCGGGGTGCCCTGATCACCAATCCTGTGGTCGGCCAGCTCTACGGCCAGCAGGTGCTCTCCTCCTTTGAACAGAGGGGTATCGCCCTCACCCTTCTCGAGGTTCCGGATGGGGAAGAGTTCAAGAGTCTCACAATTGCTGCAGCGTTGTACGAGAAGCTGCTCCCCTGCGGACTCGACCGTCGATCTCCGATCGTCGCCCTTGGCGGAGGGGTGATCGGGGATCTCGCGGGGTACGTGGCCGCGACATTTATGCGGGGTCTTCCCCTGATCCAGATCCCGACGAGCCTCCTGGCCCAGGTGGATAGCAGCGTCGGCGGAAAGGTCGGGCTGAACCTCCCTCAGGCCAAGAACATGGTAGGGGCTTTCCACCAGCCATGCTTTGTGCTCAGTGACGTCTCTCTTCTCAGCACGCTGCCGCCCCCGGAGTTTCGGGCCGGATTGGCCGAGGTGGTGAAGTACGGAGTGATTGCGGATAAGCCCTTTTTCGAGTGGCTCGAAGGGAATGTGGCGACCATTCTGGAGTTGCGAGAAGAGGCACTCATCCACATGGTGAGGACCTCCTGCCGCATCAAGGCGGCGATCGTAGAGCAGGATGAAAAGGATGAAGGGGTCCGAGGTGTTTTGAACTTTGGCCATACCGTCGGGCATGCCCTCGAGGCGGCGACCGGGTACGGTGCGTTCAGGCACGGGGAGGCCGTGGCGATCGGTATGGTGGCGGCCGCCCGGATCTCGCACCAGGTGGGACTCTGCAACGAAGAGATTCCTGCGAGACTTCAGGCGCTCCTGCAGCGGATTGGGCTGCCAACCGCTCTCAATCTCAAGCCTGAACAATTAAAAGAAACAATCGGATATGATAAAAAGATAAAGAATAACATGAGCTATTTTGTCTTGACAAAAGATCTTGGGAACGTTACAGTCGCGCCTGTCTTTGACCCGCTGGAGGCCCTCGAGGGCCTGTCCGCCACCTGATCCGTTAGAGGCGCATGGTGCCCAGAAAACTGCATGTTGAACAGTTACAGGCCAAGCTGGCGAGTGATCCTCACTCCCCGCTTTTCGCACAACTGGCGGACGCCTACCGAATGGGAGGGAAGTTCGAAGAGGCGATCCGGGTCTGTCGGGAGGGGCTGAGGCACCGTCCCCAATATGCCGGCGCGTACATCGTGCTCGGTCGGGCCCATCACGAGAGTGGGGATTTGCTCGCAGCACGGGAGGCCTTTCAACGAGTCGCCCAGTTCGCGCCGGACAACGTGCTTGCGTACGGGTTCCTTGGGCAGATCGCAGAGGCCCGGAACGAGATCCCGGAGGCGCTTGAGGCCTATCGGATGGCTCTCGCCCTGTACCCCTTTGATAAGCAGATTCGGGGAGCGGTTGCGCGACTCCAGGCGCAGGCCGCGGGCGACGCACAGTGGGCCGCACCGCCCCCCGTGGAAGCCCGGACGGTCCCCAAGGAGCCCGTCGCCAGCGAAACGCTGGCGGAACTTTATACGGCACAAGGACTCTACGAACGCGCCGCCGAGGTCTATGAGCGCCTCATGGCCGAGGCCCCGGGGCGGGCCGATCTTCAGGTGAAGTACCAAGAAGTCGCGACCCATCTCAGGAGAGCACCGAAGACCGAGGCCCCGACTTCTGCAGCAAGCGGTGATGCGCTCAGGCTGCTCGAGGCGTGGCGCGATGCCTTCCGCCGGCTGAGAGAGGGGCGACAAGGCAGGACCGAATTGCTCGAGGCGTGGCAGGCCGCTTTCCAGAGATTGCGGGCGAAACCGACGGGGGCAATCGGTGTCCTCGAGGCCTGGCGTGATGCCTTCCGCCGGATCAAGGCCGCGGCGGGAGGGGAAGCGACCTGAAGTCCCGAGTCCGCCTCAGGTTTCTCGACGCGAATGCTTCCGTGCACGGGAGGAGATCATCGTGCGGGTCCTTGTGCTGAACGGTCCGAATCTGAATCTCCTGGGAGGGAGAGAACCGGAGATCTACGGCACCGTGACCCTCAGTGAACTCGAAGAGGAGATTCGCCGAGCGGCCGAGGCACGGGGGATCGAAGTGCAATTCTTCCAGTCCAACCATGAAGGGGCCCTGATCGACCGCCTTCAGCAGGCACGCGGCTCGGCCGATGTGGTGTTGCTGAACGCCGGCGGCTTCACCCACACCAGCGTGAGCTTGCGGGACGCCGTGGTGGGGGTGGGCATTCCCGTCGTCGAGATCCATCTCTCGAACATCCACGCTCGGGAGACGTTCCGACATCGCTCTCTGATTTCCCCAGTGGCGGTGGGGCAGATCACTGGCTTCGGGCCATTCAGTTACCTCCTCGGCTTGGAGGCAGCCATTCATGTGGTCAAGCAACAGGGCCGCAGGCCCTGACCCCGACCAGTCCTCCTCGAGGAGTGCACTCGATGATCGTGTCTAACGACCTCCGGCCCGGGACCAAGATCGAGCTGGACGGCACACCGTACCTGGTCGTCGAGTATCAGCATCACAAACCAGGAAAGGGCGGGGCCATGGTCCGCACCAAACTCCGGAATCTGAGGACGGGGGCGCTGACCGATCGAACTTTTCGCCCCGATGAGAAACTCTCCCCCGCCCCCATTGAAGAGCGGAGAGCCCAATTCCTCTATCGACAGGGTGACGACTATGTCTGTATGGACGTCGAGTCCTACGAACAGTTTGGCGTCTCGGAGAAACAGTTGGGAGACGCCGGGGCGTTTCTTAAGGAGGAGATGGAGATCACCATCCTCTTCTACCACCAAGAGGTGATCGGGGTGGATCTACCCATCACCGTGGAACTCACGGTGGTCGAGACCGAGCCCGGTGTCCGGGGGGATACCGTCTCGGGCGGCTCCAAGCCTGCCAAGCTAGAGACAGGGGCGGTCATTCACGTTCCGCTCTTCATCGACATGGGGACCCGGGTCCGCGTCGACACCCGGACGGGGACCTACATCGGGCGCGCCTAGTGTCGTTCCAACGTATTGCCCCGAACACCGGCAGGAAGCCGTCTCGTGCCGTTTCGGCTTATTGCATCGCACACGGATAAGGAACCCAGCTCGCCTGCACGTGGCACCGCACACTTCTGACCTGGTGAGAAGAATTGGAACGGCACTAGTGGACCCCTCGACCGCTGCTCCACCAGGCCCCTATTCCCTCTGCGTCATCACCGACGAGCAGATCGCGCGCCTCCGCCACCGTGAGGTCGCGGCCCAGGCTCTCGAAGGCGGGGCAACGATGATCCAGCTCCGGGACAAGGGGGGGGACCTTCGCTCGCTCTACGGGGAGGCGGTGGCCATCCGGCAACTGTGCCGCCGGCACCGCAGGCTCTTCATTGTCAATGACCGTCTCGACGTGGCGCTGGCGGCGGAGGCCGACGGGGTCCACCTCGGGCAGGAAGACCTTCCCGCACGGTTGGCCCGCCCCCTCCTGCATCCGGGGATGCTTCTTGGCATTTCCACCCATTCGGTGGAGGAGGCGCGGGAGGCCGAGGCGGCAGGCGCCGATTACATCGGATTCGGTCCCGTGTTCCCAACGGGCACGAAGACCGGGACCAGGCCGACTGTAGGACTGGACGGCATCCGTGTCGTCAAGGCGGCGGTTGAACTGCCTGTCTTGGCCATCGGCGGGATCACGCTCGAGCGAGTGTCTGAGGTAGTCCACGCGGGGGCGGACGGGGTCGCGGTGATCTCCGCGATCGTCGGAGCGCGAGATATCCGGCAGGCCACCCGGGCTTTCCTGCACCTGCTGGGGAGGCTACAGACGCCTTGAAATTCGGGCGACAGGTCTGATAGATTCATGCCACCAAAGGACCAATAATCGAGGGGGACAGCAGAAAGGAGATGAGCTATGGCGAGAAGGTGGAAATGGAGGAGGGTCCAATCCGGTACGGCGTTGGCGGCGATCATCCTGGGATCGGTCATCGTGAGAGGGGGGGTTGACGCGGCCAAACCCGTCATCAAGATCGTGACCCAAAGCCCCCTATCTGGAGAACAGTCGGCCCTCGGAGAGCAGATCAAACTGGGGACCCAGCTGGCCGTGGACGAGGGCAAGGCACGGATTGAGAAACTCGGGTATACTCTTCAGTACATTCCCTTCGATGACCAGGCAAAACCAGAAGTCGGCGTGGCCAACGCCAAGAACTTCTTGGCGGATCCGGACGTTCTCCTCGTGATCGGCCACTGGAATTCCGGGGTGGCGCTCCCCTCCTCAGAGGTGTATCGCGACGTTAGCCTCACCATGATCTCTCCTGCCAACACGCATCCGATGATCACTGACCGTAATTACGCCAATGTGAACCGCGTCTGCGGCCGAGACGACGTGCAGGGGCCCGTGGGTGCCCGCTTTGCTGCACAGGACCTGAAGGCGAAGTCAGTCTACGTCCTCCACGACAAGACCCTCTATGGTCAGGGGGTCGCCGAGGCCTTTCGGGACGAGGCCAAGAAGCTCGGCCTCCAGGTCCTGGGATACGAGGGGACCGAGGAGAAGTCCAACTTCGACCCGATCCTCATCCCGGTCAAGGCCAAGAACCCTGACCTTGTCTATTTCGGTGGCATCTATCATCAGGCCGCGGTCATCCTGAAGCAGATGCGCGAGAAGGGGATCAAGGCGGCCTACATGGGGCCCGACGGTCTGGATTCATCGGAGATGGCGAAGATTGCGGGCAAAGCGGTGGTGGGGAGCTACTATACGACGGTGGCCGGGCCGCCTTCGGCCTATCGCGAGGCGGCCGCCTTCGTCAAGACCTTCAAGCAGAGGTTCGGAAAGGAGTCAGAATCGTTCAGCATGTACGCGTACGACGCCACGGCCGTGGGGATCAAGGCCATCGAGGCGGCGATCAAGGACGCCAAGGGAAAAAAGCCGACTCGGGAGCAGGTCGCAGCGGCGGTCCGCAAAGTGGAGCACAAGGGGATCACGGGCGATATCCGTTTTGATAGCAAGGGGGACCCCGTCAAGGCCAAGTACTTCGTCCTGAAGTTCGAGAAGGAGGAGTATCCGGGGAAGATCGTGAAGGTCCTGGAGATCGAGGCACCGCCCCTGAAGAAGCCGTAGGGCATGGATATTCTCATCGCGATTTTTCCCCAGGTCCTCGTGGACGGGATCGCCCTGGGTTTCATGTACGCCTTGATCGCCCTGGGCTACACCATGGTCTACGGGGTCCTCACGTTCATCAATTTTGCCCACAGTGAGATCTTTGTGGCCGGTGCCTTCGTGGGGGTGGAGGTCCTGTTGACCCTGCAGGCCTGGGGGCTCTTGCAGGATCTTCACCCCGTCCTCCTGCTCCTGCTTGTTCTCCTGGCCGGCATGACGATGAGCGGGGTGCTGGCCCTGGCGGTGGAGCGCGTCGCGTATCGTCCGCTCCGGGCGGCACCCCGCCTGGTCCCCCTGATCTCTGCCATCGGTGTGTCATTCTTCCTCCAGGACGTGATCAGGTTTGGAGAGAGTCTCTGGCGGAACGCCTTTTATCTGACATACCCCTCCATTCCCTTTTTCGACCAGCGGATCCAGCTGACGGCCTTCGTGGATGTCCCCCTGAAATCCCTCGTGGTGATCGTCGCGGCCATCCTCATGCTGGTCGGCCTCAACCTCCTGGTCCATCGGACCAAGATCGGCACGGCCATCCGGGCGGTGGCCGAGGATCAGGCCACCGCGTCCCTGATGGGGATCGACGTCGACCGGATGATCGCCCTGACCTTTCTGATCGGCGGAGCCATGGGAGGCGCGGCCGGGGTCCTCTTCGGGATTCAATACAGTCTCATTACCCCGTACACCGGCTTCATCCCGGGGATCAAGGCCTTCACCGCCGCGGTGTTGGGAGGGATCGGGAACATCCCGGGGGCCATGGTCGGGGGCGTAGTCCTGGGGCTCTTGGAGGCCTTTGCGGCCTCCTATCTCTCTCTCCTCACGGGAGGTGCCTTCGGGGCAGAGTATAAGGACATCTTCGCGTTCAGCATCCTCATCCTCATCCTCGTCTTCAGGCCCCAGGGGCTCCTTGGAGAGGTCGTACGGGAGCGTGCCTAATGGATGGCTATAGAACCTGGTTCCTCCGGCCATCCACCCAGGCCGCGGTCGTCACCGTCGCTCTCCTTCTGAGCAGCTTTCTTGTCTATGCCTTTCCCCGTTCCCTCCCCGCCTTTCTCCTCTTTCAGGCGTCCCTCCTGATCCTCTACCATGCGCGGATCGCCCGTGCGTTGAAGATCGGCTTTGCCGCGGGTGCGTTGGGTCTCCTGTTGCCCATCCTGGGGAGCATCAATGGCTACTATCTCGAGGTCGGCATTCAGGTGGGGATCTTCGTTGTGTTGGCCCTCGGTCTCAACATCGTGGTGGGGCTGGCCGGGCTCCTCGATCTGGGCTACGTCGCCTTTTTCGCCGTTGGCGCCTATCTGTGGGCTATTTTCGGCTCCCGGCAGGCCAATCAGTTCGTCCCCGCATCACTCATCCAGTTTCCGCTGGCCCCGGAGTGGTTCTTCGTCTTCCTCCTCCTGGGGGTCATTGTGGCAGGTGTCACCGGGATCCTTCTGGGCCTGCCGGTCCTCCGACTGCGCGGAGACTACCTCGCCATCGTGACATTGGGGTTCGGGGAAGTGGTCCGGGTGTTAGTCAATAACCTGGACAAACCGATCAACTTCACCAACGGCCCGATCGGCATTACCCCGATCCAGCGTCCGCCCCTCTTTTTCCTGCCGGTCCTGGAGGGCTTGGGGATCCGGGCAAGTCCGGCCGTCCTCTACGCCCTCTACTTCTACTTCCTCGTTCTCCTGATTGTCATCGTCGTCACGCTCGTCAGCCAGCGCCTGCATCACTCCCACATCGGGAGGGCGTGGGAGGCGATCCGCGAGGATGAGATGGCGGCGGCGGCGATGGGGGTTCCCCTCGTCCGGATGAAACTCCTCGCCTTCGCCGCCGGCGCCTCCTTTGCCGGGACGATGGGTGTCCTCTTCAGCGCGAAACAACTGTACATCAACCCGGAGAGCTTTACCTTTATGGAGTCCATCGGGGTGCTGGCGATGGTGATCTTGGGTGGGATGGGAAGTATCCCGGGAGTCGTGCTGGGGGCAACGGTGGTGACCGTGCTGAATCTCCAGGTCCTGAAGGAGCTCTCCATCTGGCTCAACACGTTACGGCATACGGAGGCCGCAATCTATATCCCCCTCATCGGCTCTTTCAACATTAGCCAGCTTCCACCCCAGTTTGAGCCGGCCAAGTACGAGCGGATGGTCTTCGGCATCATCCTGGTCCTCATGATGATTTTTCGCCCCCAGGGCATGATCCCGCCCCGACGGCTGCGTCGGACGCGAGGGGGATGACGATGCTCTTCTTTGAGGCGCACCAAGTGACCAAGCGCTTCGGCGGTCTCATTGCCGTCAATGAGGTGGACTGTGCGGTGCCACAGGGGAAGATCGTCTCCATCATTGGTCCCAATGGAGCGGGGAAGACGACACTCTTCAACATGTTTACCGGGATGTATCAGCCCGATGGGGGCACCATCGCTTTCGACGGGCGTCCCCTCATCGGCCTGACCCCTGATCGGATTACACAACTCGGCATCTGCCGGACCTTCCAAAACATCCGTCTCTTTCCGGAGATGACGGTCCTGGAGAACGTCCTCGTCGGCATGCACTGCCGTCTCGGCCTCGGTCTCTGGGACGTCTTGACCCGCGGCTCCCGGTTTCGTCAGGAGGAGCGAGCGGCCTGGGAGAAGGCGGCAGACCTTCTGGCCTTCGTTGGCCTGCAGGAGCAGGAGGATGATCTCGCCAAGAATCTTGCCTACGGCGATCGCCGCCGCGCGGAGATCGCCCGGGCGCTGGCGTCTCGCCCGAAGCTCCTTCTGCTCGATGAGCCAACCGCCGGGATGAGCCCCGCGGAGGCCCAGGCGCTGATGGGGTTACTGCGCCGCGTGATGGAAGAGCACGACGTAACCATCCTCCTGATCGAGCACAACATGCGGGTGGTCATGGGGGTGTCGGATCACGTCATCGTCCTGGATCACGGGGTCAAGATCGCCGAGGGGAGCCCGAGCGAGGTCCAAGAGGACCCGAAGGTCATCGAAGCCTACCTCGGACGCCGGCGGTGGGGTCTCAGCGAAGGGCATGCTTGAGGTCGAAGGGATCCACGTGTACTACGGAGCGATCCCGGCGCTCCACGGAATCTCGCTCCGGGTCGGGAGGGGGGAGATCGTCACCCTCCTGGGGAACAATGGGGCGGGGAAGACCACGACCCTCAAGTCCATCTCCGGACTGCTGCGCCCTCACGAGGGTCAGATCCGCTTCGAGGGGATGCGGATCGATCGCCTTCCACCCCACCGGATTGTTGCCGCGGGGGTCGCCCACGCTCCGGAAGGACGACGGATATTCAACCGTCTCACGGTCCTCGAGAACCTGGAGATGGGCGCCTACGCCCGGACCGACGACTCCTTTGCCGAGAACTTGGAGCGGGTCTTCACCCTCTTCCCCCGGTTGAAGGAGCGGAGGAGGCAGGTCGCGGGAACCCTCTCGGGGGGTGAACAACAGATGCTGGCCATCGGGAGGGCCCTGATGGCCCATCCGCGCCTCTTGCTCCTCGATGAGCCCTCGATGGGTCTTGCCCCCCTCCTGGTGGACCAGATCTTCGACACGATTCGGGACATTAATAGCCAAGGCACCACCGTGCTCCTGGTGGAGCAGAATGCCTACATGGCCCTGTCGATCGCCCACCGGGGCTACGTCTTGGAGACCGGGCGCATTGTCTTGGAGGGGAAAGCCCAGGACCTCATCGTCAACGAGGAGGTCCGAAAGGCCTATCTGGGGATGTAGATCATAGAGAGGATCGAACGACAATGAGCAAGAAGCCCAAGATAACTCCCGTGAATTTCATGCATCCCGATCCGGCTGTTGTCGAAGAGGCCGCGGCGGTCTTGCGGAGGGGAGGGCTTGTCGCCTTTCCCACTGATACCCTGTACGCGCTGGGTGCCGACCTGTTCAGGCCGGAGGCGGTCGCCCGGGTCCTTGAGGTAAAGAAACGCCCTCAGGATAAGCCGATTCCCGTCTTTATCGGCAAAATGGAAGATGTGAACGAAGTCGCGAGGGAACTGCCGGGAGCTGCGTGGCAACTGGCTGAGCGATTCTGGCCAGGTCCCCTCACCCTGGTGCTCCTTGCTGGCCCGGAAATTCCAGAGGCCGTAACGGCTGGAACGGGCACCGTCGGGATTCGGATCCCGAAATCTCGTCTGACGCTGGAAATCCTGGCAGCACTTGATCGCCCCATCACCGGAACCAGTGCCAACAGAAGTGGTGGGGTCGACCCAGTGACGGTCGCAGATGTCGTCAGGGGCCTTGGCAACCGATGCGACCTGGTTTTGGACGGCGGACGGGTACCAGGAGGGACTGCCTCGACGGTCCTCGATTGCACCGAACTCCCCTTCCGCATCATCAGAGAGGGGGCCATCACCGCACAGGCGCTGGGCGCCGTGCTGGGCAAGGAGATCTTGCACTTATCCTGAGATCTCATTTGAAGGGGGGCGGGAATTATGATAAGTTATTGATTTAGGGGCTTGGAGGCCCGAAGGATTTCGACGTTGGGGATCGAGGACCTCGTTGAAAGCATCAAGTCATACACCCCTGATGCGGACGTAGCGATCCTGCGCAGGGCCCACGAATTCGCCGCCACCGTCCACCGGGGACAGGCGCGGCGCTCGGGCGACCCCTACCTCTCCCACCCCATGAGGGTGGCGGCGATCCTCGCAGATCTCAAGATGGATGTGCGAGCCATTGCCGCAGGCCTTCTGCACGATGCCATCGAAGATACCCAGACGACCGTCGAGGAGATTCGAACCCTTTTTGGCGACGAGATCGCCGACCTGGTCGATGGGGTTACCAAACTGTCCAAGCTTCCCTTCTCCACCCGTGAGGATCGCCAGGCGGACAGTTTTCGGAAGATGCTGCTGGCGATGGCGAAGGATATCCGAGTCATCATGATTAAACTGGCTGACCGCCTCCATAATATGCAGACCCTGGACCCGCTGCCGGAGGCCAAGCGCCAGCTCATCGCCAAGGAGACCCTTGAAATCTACGCCCCGCTGGCGCATCGCTTGGGTATGGCCAAGATCAAGCAGGAGCTCGAAGACCTGAGCCTACGACACTTGGATGCTGAGGCCTATCGAGACTTGGCCATCCAGATCGCCAAGAAGCGACAGGAGCGGGAGGCGCAGGTCAACGAGGCGATCGCCATCCTCAAGCAGAAACTGACCGAGGTCGATATTCCCGGTGACATCACCGGTCGCCCCAAGCACTTTTACTCGATCTACCGGAAGATGCGTGACCAGGGCAAGACCTTCGATGAGATTTACGACCTCACTGCGATCCGGGTGATCACGGATACCGTCAAGGATTGTTATGGGGCCCTGGGGATGGTCCACAGCCTCTGGAAACCTATCCCGGGCCGGTTCAAGGACTTCATTGCGGTCCCTAAATCCAACATGTACCAGTCCCTTCATACGACCGTGATCGGCCCCAAGGGGGACCCGACCGAAATCCAGATCCGGACCCAGGAGATGCACCGGACGGCGGAGGAGGGCATCGCCGCCCACTGGGCCTACAAAGAGGGGAGGGCCACCCTCGATGAGTCGGACAGGAATTTCCTCTGGCTGCGCCAGTTGCTCGATTGGGGCCGGGACCTGAAAGATAGCCGAGAGTTTCTGCATACGCTGCGCATCGACCTCTTTCCGGACGAGGTCTACGTCTTTACCCCGAAGGGGGATGTCAAGGCGCTGCCCCGCGGGGCCACCCCCATCGACTTTGCCTTCAGCATTCACACCGACGTCGGCCTCCGTTGTGCAGGGGCCCGGGTCAACGGGCGGATCGTGCCGCTCCGGTACGAACTCAGCAACGGAGACATCGTGGAGATCCTGACCGCGACCACACAGCATCCGAGTCGGGACTGGCTCAAGATCGTCAGGACCTCCAGAGCGCGCAGCCGCATCAAGGCCTGGATCAAGAACGAGGAGCGGGTCCGATCCATCACGTTGGGGAAAGAACTTTTGGACCGCGAATTTCGAAAGATCGCAAAGGCAACGGCGCCGCTGTCGAAGCTCGAGGCCGTGGGCCAGGCCTTGGAGCACTACAAGGTGGGGAGCGAAGAGGAGTTGTACGCGGCCATCGGCTTCGGCAAGATCTCTCCCCGTCAGGTGGTGCTGAAACTGCTCCCGCCCGAGCAGGCGCAGGCGATCGTGGAGGAGGAGAGCAAGGGGAGGAGGGTACCGGTTAAGGCGGCGGAGGAGGGGATCCATATCGACGGGGTGGACGACATCCTGCTCCACTTTGCCAAGTGTTGTGACCCCCTCCCCGGAGACGACATCATCGGCTTCATTACCCGGGGACGGGGGGTCACCATCCACACCGCTGATTGCCCCAACGTCCTGGCCTTCGGATACGATTCCGAGCGACAGATCCGGGTCCACTGGGACGAACGGACGAAGGTCCCACATCAGGTGAAGATCAAGGTGACCATCGGGGAGGACCGCCCAGGGCTCTTGGCGGAGATCAGCAGTGCCATCTCTTCAACCAACGCGAACATTGCGCAGGCGGAGATCAGGGTCACCGAGGAGAGGCGGGGACTCAATACCTTTGTTCTGGAGGTCTTCGATCTGAAACAGCTTCAGGGGGCGATGCAGGCGATCCGGCGGGTCAAGGGTGTCATGGGGGTCGAGCGGATCCGCAGCCACTAAATGGTTCACAGTTCAGAGTTCATGGTTCATGGAAAAAATGCGAGGGGGTTCGGGTCTTACCATGAACTATGAACCCCGAACCTTGAACTGCAGCGCTCTGCGCTGCTTAGCTGGCCTTTTGCACCTTGCCGGAGCGGAGGCATCGGGTACAGACGTGGATATGACGGGGGGTGCGGTTGATCAGCGCGTGGACCCGATGAGTGTTTGGGAGCTGTCGCCGTTTGCTCACGTTATGGGCGTGGCTGATCCGGTGGACTACCTTTGGCCCCTTCCCGCAGATTGCGCACGCACGTTTGATCTTGGCCATCCTGGCCTCCCCCCGATCGTTGACGTTGCCCCTCACCGAACGCGGCAGACATTACTGAAACTCTCATGAAAAGGCAAGGGATTTCTTCAGTCCAGCATGCCCCGAATCTCAGTATGTCGGTACAGTACCTCAAGGGGGTGGGGCCGAAGCGGGCTCAGGCCTTTGCCCGGCTGGGGGTGCGGACCGTGGCAGACACCTTCTACCTTTTGCCTCTCCGACACGAGGATCGAAGGGTTCTTCGGCCGATCCGGGATCTGAGTGCGGGCCTTCAGGAGACGGTGGTGGGAGAGGTCAAAGGGACGGCAGTCACCTCAACCCGCCGTGGCTTTAAGATCCTGTCGGTCATCCTCGAAGACGGAACCGGGACCCTCGTCGCCAAGTGGTTTCATCAACCTTACCTCCAGCAGCGGTTTCACCCCGGTCACCGGGTCATCGTGTCGGGGAAAGTGAGTTGGGGTCCGGGGTTCGAGATGGTGAACCCGGATTACGAGGCATGGGAGGATGGAAGCCAGACTCACACGGGCTGTATCGTCCCGGTGTATCCCTTGGCTGATGGACTGTTCCAACGGTGGCTTCGGAGCTTCATGAAAGACCTCATCCTGGCGCGGGCCCCGCAGGTTCAAGACTTCCTTCCTCACGGGATCCTCCATCGTCACGCCCTCATGGCCCTTCCCGAGGCTCTCCGGGCAATCCATTTTCCCGAGCAGATGGAGGACGCGGAGGCGGGGAAGAGGCGCCTCGCCTTCGATGACCTCCTGCTGTTGAGCCTCGGCGTGGCCCGCATGCGTCGGGCGGCAGAAGGGGATGTGGCGGGTGCCATGGCGGGGGCGCCGGACATCGAAACGGCAGTGCGAGCACGTCTGGGGTTTGAGCTTACACCCGCCCAGGAGCGGGTGCTGGAGGAGATCAAGGCTGACATGGCGCGGCCTCGACCCATGATGCGCCTCCTGCAAGGGGATGTGGGGTCTGGGAAGACGGCGGTGGCCCTCCTGGCCATGGTCCATGCCGTGGGAAGCGGCTTCCAGGGGGCGATTATGGCGCCTACAGAGATCCTGGCGGAGCAACACTACCTGAAGGCCCAGGCTGTCCTGGAGCCTGCGGGGATTCAGATCGGCCTCCTGAGCGGAGGGATAAGCGTACGGGAGCGGGAGAGGCTTCGGCAATCTATTGCTGCGGGTGAGGTGCAGGTGGCCATCGGAACCCACGCCCTCCTGCAGGAGGCGGTCAGCTTTCACCGTCTGGGCCTCATCGTTGTGGATGAGCAGCACCGCTTTGGCGTGAAACAACGGGCGGAGTTGGCCGCCAAGGGTTCTCGTCCGCATACCTTGGTCATGACCGCCACCCCGATCCCCAGAACCTTGGCTTTCGCGCTCTACGGTGACCTGAACGTCTCGGTCATCGAGGGGCTGCTACCAGGACGGCAACCCGTGAAGACCGAGCTTGTCCCCGAGGGGATGCGCCTTCAGGCCTACGAGTTCGTGCGGGAGGAGGTCCGAAGGGGAGGAGCTGCGTACGTGATCTGTCCCCTCGTGGAAGAGAGTGAGGAGGCCGATCTGAAGGCGGCGACGAGTTTGGCCGCCGAGCTCCAAAAAGGGATTCTTCGTGACAGCAGCGTCGGTTGTATCCACGGCCGGATGCGGACAGAGGAAAAACGCAGGGTCATGGACGCCTTCCGCAATGGGGAGATTCAGGTTTTGGTGGCCACCACGGTGGTGGAGGTGGGAATGGATGTTCCGCGGGCGACGGTGGTGGTGGTGGAACATGCCGATCGCTTTGGCCTCACGCAACTGCATCAGATTCGGGGAAGGGTCGGGCGGTCCCAGGCCCAGGCGTTCTGCCTCCTGATTCACGGCCGGTACCTCACCGAGGAGGGCGCGGCCAGACTTCAGGCCATGGTGGAGTGGGCGGATGGTTTTCAGCTCGCCGAACGGGATCTGGAGCTCCGGGGTCCAGGAGAGCTCTTCGGGACGCGGCAAGCGGGAGTACCGGATCTTAAAGTTGCCCATCTTCTTCGAGACGTGAGGCTCCTCGAGGTTGCGCAGCGGGAGGCCTTCAGGCTGGTGGAAGAAGATCCCGACCTCATCGGCCACGCGCTGCTCCGGGATGCCGTGGAGCAGCGGTGGGAAGGAGCACTGGCGCTGGCCACCGTCGGCTAGGAGCAGCCGTTGACTATCGGCAGTCTGCTGTCAGCATCTGAAGGACTGGGGTATTTAGCTGGCAGCTGATTGCGGACCGCTGACTGCCGGGATGCGTATGCGGGTGATCGCAGGGGAGGCGAAAGGACGACGACTCAAGGTTCCGAAGAGGAAGGGGGTCCGTCCAACTTCCGACTACCTTCGGGAGGCTCTTTTTGGTATTCTCGGAAGCTCAGTCCGGGGGGTTCGATTTCTTGACCTCTACGCCGGATCGGGGGCAGTCGGGATCGAGGCCCTGAGCCGTGGCGGTGCCGAGGTCGTGTTTCTCGAGCAGGATCCGGCCTGCCTTCGCGTTCTCCGGGAAAACGTCGAGAGGACCGGCTTGGGGCAGAACCGGCTGCTCGGCGGTGACGTGCTGCGCGTCCTACCGCGCCTCGCTCGTCAGCGGGAGAGCTTCGACATCATCTTTCTCGATCCTCCCTATGGAACCGGCCTCGCCCCTCGCACGTTGGAGGTGGTGGCCTCCGGCGGTCTGCTCCGGCCCCATGGGGTTGTGATCGTCGAGCACTTTGCCAAGGAGCCGCTTCCGGAGCGTATCGGAAATCTGCGTCGGATCCGAGAAAGGACACACGGCCAGACCATGTTAAGTTTCTACGCACGGGCACCGGAGGTCGAACAGTGAGGAGTATCCTGGCAGTCTATCCCGGCACCTTTGATCCCTTCACGAACGGGCACCGAGACATCCTGGAGCGCGCGTCGAAGATCTTTCCCCGGATGATCGTGGCGGTCTCTGGTAATCCCGAAAAGGCCCCGCTCTTTACGCTCGAGGAGCGGATGGAAATCATTCGGGATGCGGTGAGGGACATGCAGGGGGTCCGGATCGATGCCTTTCACACCCTTCTCGTAGACTACGTGAAGACGCAGGGGGCGACCGTCGTGATCCGCGGCCTCAGGGCCATCTCCGATTTCGAGTACGAGTTCCAGATGGCTCTCATGAATCGCCGGATCGCTGAAGACATCGAGACGGTCTTCCTGATGCCCCACGAAGCTTATACCTACCTGAGCTCGCGGTTGGTCAAGGAGGTTGCTCTGCTCGGCGGCACCGTGAAGGGCTTGGTGTCTCCAGTTGTGGAGCGGATGCTCAGGGAGAGGTATCGCCAGCGTAAGTCGGGAAAACGGTAAGGAGGCATACATGGCACTGTCACGACGCGTGCGCAGCATCAGCCCCTCGTCGACCCTCGCCCTGACCGCCCTGGCGAAGCAGATGCAGGCAGAGGGCATCGACGTCATCAGCTTTGCGGGGGGGGAGCCCGACTTCGATACCCCGAAACACGCCAGAGAGGCGGGGGTGCAGGCCATCCGGGAGGGGTTCACCCGGTATACGGCGGTCGCGGGGACTGAACAGCTCCGGGACGCGGTGGTCGCCAAACTGAAGCGGGATAATGGACTGGAATATGCCCGGGACGAGGTCATCGCCTCTGCCGGTTCGAAACAGGTCCTCTACAATCTGGCGATGGTCCTCTTCGATAAGCGGGATGAGATCATCATCCCCGTTCCGTACTGGGTGACGTATCCCGAACAGGTCCGGCTGGCAGCTGCGACCCCCGTTTTTGTGTCAACCGCCGAGGAGGAGGGTTTCCGCCTGAAGCGGAGAGATGTCGAGCGGGTCCTGACCCCTCGGACGAAGGCGTTGATCCTCAATTCCCCCTGCAACCCCACGGGCGCGGTGATCGAGACCGAGGAACTCAAGGCCATCGCGGAACTCGCGGTGGAGAGGGAATTTTATCTCGTCTCGGATGAGGCCTACGAAACGCTGACGTTTGATGACATCAAACACGTGAGCATCGCATCCCTGGGAGAGGAGGTCAAGGCACGGACCTTTGTGGTGGGATCGGTCTCCAAGACCTACGCGATGACCGGGTGGCGTGTGGGGTACGCCGCCGGACCCAAGGAGGTCATCAAGGCCATGATCGATCTCCAGAGCCACTCCACCTCGGCCCCGACCTCGATCAGCCAGAAGGCCGCCGTGGCCGCTCTGCTGGGATCGCAGGAGGCGGTCGAGGCTATGCGCGCCGAGTTCGAGAGGCGCCGGCACCATCTCCTGGAGCATCTGGGACGGATTCCGGGGGTGACGTGTGTCCCGCCCCAGGGGGCCTTTTACGCCTTCCCGAATGTGTCCGCCTTTTACGGAAAGAGGACCGGGCCCCGGGGTCGCAAGATCAACAGTTCCACCGATCTCGTGGGCTATCTCATTCGGGAGGCCCGCGTCACGGCCGTCCCGGGCGCCGATTTCGGGAGTGACAAACACCTCCGTCTCTCGTACTGCCTCAGCATGGAGCAGATCCGCGAGGGGCTCGAGCGGATGGGCAGGGCACTGGAGCAGCTCCGATGAGAGATGCGCGGACCGGGGCAGAGGACCGCGACTCGTGCTCGAAGGGGTGCCGGGACGTGTGTGCTCGACGATGGGGCGTTGGATCCTTTTCACGGCCGGTCTGATCCTCTGGGCGAGTCTGCTGTTCGGTGAGGGGATACTCCCTCGCCGGGGAGGGACCTACCACTACACCCTGGGTCCCTCGGACCCACCGTCGCTCGATCCTGTCCATATTACCGATACCGTCTCCCACGCCGTCGCTTCCGAACTGTATGACGGGCTCGTCAGCTTCGATCGAGACCTGAAGGTCCAGCCTGCCATTGCCAGGCGATGGATCGTCTCCGGCGACGGACGGACCTACACCTTCGATCTCCGGCCCAAGGTTCGATTCCATAACGGCCGGTCCGTGACCGCCGAAGACTTCCGCTACAGCTTTGAGCGTCTACTCCATCCCGAAACCCAGTCGGAGCGAACTTGGATCCTCGAGAAGCTGCAGGGGGCTCGGGAATTCATGGCAGGAAAGGCCCGCAGGGTTACGGGGATCGAGATCCTCGGGCCGCACAAGCTCCAGCTCACCCTCGAACGTCCCTTCGCCCCCTTCCTAGCGCTCTTGGCCTATCCGGCTGCCAGCGTCGTCCCCAGGGAGGAGACGGCGCGGTGGGGACGGCAGTTTTCCACGCACCCGATGGGGACTGGGCCGTTTCGCTTCCGCGAGTGGCGGCACGACGATCGGGTAGTCTTGGACGCCAACCCGGACTACTTCCAGGGTGCCCCGTATCTGGATCGGATCGTCTTTCGCGTGATCCCGGATGAGATGACACGTTTTCAGGAGTTCAAGGCAGGAAATCTCGAGCACACCGACATCCCCACGGGCCTCTTTCAGATAGTACGGAATGACCCCGTGCTCAGCAGGATGCTCTTCTCCGGCCCCTCCCTGGGGATCAATGCCATTCAGTTCAATCTGGAGAGACCGCCCTTCCGGGGAAACCCAAAGCTGCGGCAGGCCTTCAACTATATTGTGGATAAGGAGGCCGTCGCCGCCGTTATTCTCGAGAAGCGAGTCGTGCCGGCTCGGTCGATCCTTCCTCCGGGGATGGTGGGGCATAACCGGGACCTGCAGGGGTACCCCTACAACAAGGCGCACGCCCGGCGGCTCCTGGCCGAGGCAGGACATGAGAAGGGCCAGGGCCTCCCGCCCCTGACGCTTCATTACAATACCGGACTGGTCAACCGAAAGATTGCCGAGTTCGTCCAGGGAATGCTTCGGGAGATCGAAGTGACGGTCGAGCTGCGAGAAATGGACTGGCCTGCCTATCTCAATCTGGTGGACAGGGGGGATGTCCAGCTGTTCCGGCTCGGATGGCTGGCAGACTATCCCGATCCGGAGAACTTCCTCACCGTTCTCTTTCACAGCCGCAATACGGGATCCAAGGGGAATCTCTCCCGCTACGCCAATCCCCGTGTGGATGCGCTCCTGGACCGGGCCGACGGTGGCCTGGACCCCGCGGAACGCACGCGACTCTACCGAGAAGCGGAGAAGATCATCGTTGAGGATGCTCCCTGGATCTTCTTGCATTACTACAGCACCGATGTCCTGATCCAGCCCCGGGTCAAGGGCCTCCGGGAGCAGATCTCGGCGATGGACAGCTCGCCGACCCTCGGAAATGTCCAGATGCGCATGGTGTGGCTGGAGAAGGAGGGACGGTGATGGATCGGGGCGAGCGTTTCATCGATCTCAGAAGTGATACCGTGACCACTCCCACCGAGGCGATGCGGGACGCGATGCGAGGCGCGGTGGTGGGAGATGATGTCTATGGCGAGGATCCCACCGTCAGGCGCCTGGAGGCCCTGGCCGCAGAACGCCTAGGCAAGGAGGCGGCTCTCTTCGTGCCCTCCGGGACCATGGGGAATCAGGTTGCCCTGTTGGTTCATGCGGCCAGGGGAGAGGAGGTTGTCCTCGAAGAAAATTGCCACATCTATAGTTTTGAGGTCGGGGGACCGGCCTTTCTCGCCGGGATCCTGACCCGGACTCTGAGGGGAACGCATGGTATCCTCGACCCCCAGGAAATCCGCAAGGCGATCCGGCCGGAAAGCCTCCACACCGCCCGCACCGCTCTCATCTGCGTCGAGAGTCCGACCAATCGGGGAGGGGGAACGATCTATCCGCCGCCGCTCCTGCAGGAGATCTGTGAGCTGGCTCATGACGCCGGCGTAGCCGTCCATCTCGATGGGGCCCGGATCTTTAACGCGTCCGTCGCGATGGGGGTTCCGGCGCCGGCATTCGCCCGATGGACCGATTCGGTGATGTTCTGCCTGTCCAAGAGCCTCGCCGCCCCCGTTGGCTCCCTACTGGTTGGACGCGATGCCTTCATAGACCGCGCCAGGCGACTTCGGAAGCTCCTTGGAGGTGGGATGCGCCAGGCAGGGGTGATTGCCGCCGCCGGGATCGTCGCCCTCGAGACGATGGTAAATCGATTAGGGGAAGATCACGACAACGCCAGGCTCCTGGCCGAAGGTCTCAGTGGCATCGAGGGGATCGAGATCGACCTGAAGCGTGTGCAGACGAACATCGTGATTTTCGCTGTCCGGCACCCCAGGATCACCGCCTCGACGCTCAGCCGAAGACTCCGGGAGGAGCGAGTCCTCGTCCATCAGATTTCCGCCGAGTCGATTCGGTGTCTCACCCACAAGGATGTATCGCGGAGGGATGTGGAGCAGGCCCTGACGATCATGCGGCAGATTATGACGGCTTAGCCCGTATATCCTGAGGCGAGGTGGTCTTGGGTTTCCCGGCCTTGGATCGCCTGAGCAGCGAACAAAATTCCTGAGCAGCGGGGCTTAACGTTCGCCCCCGGTGGTAAACCATGAAGAGCTGGCGGAGGAGATTGAGTTCCGGGAGCTTGACCACCGCCAGACGGCCCTGAAGGATCTCGAGGGTGATGGCGAATTTCGAGACAATTGAAACACCTAAGTTCGCCGCCACCGCCTGTTTGATCGCCTCCGTGCTCCCCAGCTCCATCGCCTTCTTCAGGCTGACACGAACCCGGGCCAGCTCCTCCTCCATGATTTCTCGCGTTCCCGAACCCTGCTCGCGGAGGATGAAGACCTCCTCCCCTAGCTCCGCGACTTTGACCGACTCTTCGTGCGCCAGCCGGTGAGTCGGGGCGACAATGAGGACAAGCTCATCCAAAAGATATTCTTCCCTTTCGAGTTCGGCCGGTTCTACCGGCGGTCCTACAAACCCGAGTTCTACTTCATGATTCAAGACCTGTTGGACGACGCGGGCCTTATTTGTGATCGCGAGGCTGATTTCTATATTGGGAGAGCTGGCTTTAAACTCGCCCAGGGGCTGGGGAAGCATGTACGTCCCAATGGTGCTCGCGGCGCTGATCCGCAGATGGCCTTTCTGGAGCCCGCGCAATTGATGAATGGTCTCTCGCCCCTCCTCGAGGGTTTGCAAGGCCATATGGGCATAGTGACGGAGAATATTCCCCACCTCCGTGAGGAGTATGGATCGGCCCACACGGTCAAACAGCCGCACTCCGAGCAGCTCCTCGAGGGCCTGGATCTGCCTCGAAACGGCAGGCTGCGTAAGATAGAGCTTCTCTGCCGCCCGAGAGAAGCTCCGGTGCTGCGCCACAGCCAAAAAGGCCTTGAGGTGCGCGAGATTCATATTTGCCGCCATCTTGGGGTATCTTGCGCGGTCTGAAGTCGGAAAGTGTGATTACATTTAAGCATAGTATCCATATAAATAATGAATTTGACAAATACATTAACAGGATGTAATTACTATGTCAACCGGTGGATCCAGGCCCAAAGTTGAGCCTGGCGGTCGCCTCTGCCAGCAGATTCCGGCCCGACGATCTCCATATAGGGCCCATCAGCGTGCGGGACCCTGATGCTGAGAGATATTACGGCGGGCGACATCATGACCACCCCAGTCTACACGGTAAAACCCGACGATCCCCTGACTCGCGTCATCGCCCTGCTCTGTACCCATCGCATCAGCGGGGTGCCAGTGGTCGACAAGAGCGGTCATCTGATGGGCCTTGTCTCAGAACGGGATATCCTCGAAGCGATGCACCCCGGGGCCGCGGGCCTCCGAGGCAAGAAACCTCGTCGGTCGTCCTCGCAGGGGTTACGGGATATCAGTAAGATCCGGGCCCGAGACGTCATGGCTCGGCACATCATTACCGCGACGCCTGAGACCGAACCGCTGCGACTCGCATCGCTCATGGCATTACATAAGATCCGACGCGTCCCAATTATCGTGGGCAAGAAGCTGGTGGGGATTGTGAGTCACGGGGACGTGTACCGGGCCATCTTCGAAACCGAGCAGTGGCCGCCGGTGCGAGCAGGGCGGCAAGCCGGTGGGGGAGGGAAGACCAAGTGAGTGATCGATTCACAAAAAACGTACAGAGCATCCTGCACATGTTCAGTCCCCTAGCTCACGTCAGCCCGTTTGACATTACCATGGCCTACGATGCGGGATTCCAGGCGGTGGTCCCGTACCCGAACGTGACCCCGGAGCAAGTGCCCAGCCTCGTACAGGACATTATCTTCTGCCGCAATCCCAAGGACGTGAGACGAAGCGCCATCTTCGTTGGCGGACGGGATGCTGGTATCGCCATGGACACGATCGAGGCGGCCAAGAAGGCCATGGTTCCACCCTTTAAAGTGTCCATCTTCGCTGATCCCAGCGGCGCATTTACCACCGCCGCCGGACTCGTCGCCTGCGTGGAGCATCAACTGAAAAAGCGTCACCAGATGGAGTTGGCGGGGGCGCGGGTGGTTATCTTTGGCGGCACCGGATCCGTCGGCATTGCCACCGGCGTGATCGCATCCCTGGTGGGAGCCAAGACCGCCATTGTCGATTACCTCTCCGTGGAGGTGGCCGAGGCGAAGGCCAAGGAATACAACCGGCGTTGCGGCACGTCGATACGCGGGACGTATGCGTGCTCCGACGCGGATAAAGCGCGGCTGGTTTCCAAAGCGGACGTCATTATCTCCACCGCCAAGGCGGGCGTGCTGGTCCTTGACGCCTCCGTGCTCGAGGACGCGCAGGAACTGAAGGTCGCTGCCGATGTCAACACCGTTCCGCCCGCCGGCATTGAGGGCATCGATCCAAAGGACAATGGCGCTCCATTGAAATACGCAACAGCCGCGAAAAGGGCGGTGGGGATCGGCGCATTGACCATCGGCAATGTCAAGGTCAAGACACAACAGGCCCTACTCCATTCGATGCTGGACACAGAGAAGCCCGTCTACCTCGATTTCGCACATGCCTTTGGCGCCGCGCGCATATTGGTGTGACCGTCATGGGGGACAAAGCGGTCACAGTCCACCACGGCCATGACCGAAGAGCGAAGAACAATGGAGTCATCAAGTGAAACAGACGGCTCGGGTATAGATCCCGGAGCGTAAGGAGGGTAAGGAAATGACTTCCCAAGAACTTCAAGCCACAGCCAAAGCAATGGTCGCCAAGGGAAAGGGTATCCTGGCGATGGACGAGAGCAACCCTACTTGCGGCAGACGATTCAAGAAACTGGGCATTGAAAATACTGTAGACAATCGTCGCGCCTGGCGTGCATTGCTACTCACCACACCTCGGCTCGCCGATTACATCAGCGGCGCGATCCTGTACGACGAAACAATCCGGCAATCGACCTCAGACGGCATTCCCTTCCCGCCATACATGGGGCAGTGCGGCATCATACCGGGCATCAAGGTGGACACGGGGGCCAAGGATTTGGCTGGCTTTCCCGGAGAAAAGGTCACCGAAGGTTTGGACGGCCTGCGTGAACGCCTGGTGGAGTACAAAGGCATGGGCGCACGATTCGCCAAGTGGCGTGCTGTCATTACCATCGGAAACCAGATCCCGAGCAGGGGTTGTATTCACGCGAACGCCCATGCCCTGGCGCGCTACGCCGCGTTATGCCAGGAGGCCGGCATCGTACCGATTGTCGAGCCCGAGGTATTGATCGACGGCGATCACACGATCGACCGCTGCCACGAAGTGACTTCCGAGACGCTCCGGGCGGTGTTCGCCGAACTCAAGGAGCAGCGCGTCCTCATGGAAGGGATGGTCCTCAAGTCAAGCATGGTCATCTCCGGACTCGACTGTCCCAAGCAGGCTCGCGTCAAGGAAGTGGCAGAGAAGACCGTGGAATGCCTGCTCAAGAACCTCCCCGAAAATCTCGCCGGTGTGGCGTTCCTGTCCGGTGGCCAGAGCAGTGAACTGGCTACCGCGCATCTCAACGCCATGAACGCGATGCACAGGGGTTTGCCGTGGCCGTTGACCTTCTCCTATGCCCGAGCCCTTCAGCAGTCGGCCATGGAGACCTGGTTGGGCAAGAGCGAGAATGTGGCCGCGGCACAGAAGCTCCTGTGCCATCGAGCCAAGCTCAACGGGGCTGCGTCAGTGGGTAGCTACAGTGAAGAAATGGAAAAAGAGGCGGCGTAGCGTGGATGAAATCTGCAGGCGCGTCACAAAGGGGAGGAATCGATGAAGACTCCGACCAAGGCCGGGGCCGTCCGTTTCGAGCTACCCCCTGCGGGCCGCTACGACGAGCTGGACCGCCTCTCCGTGACGACCCTTCGCACCCTGGCCATGGACGCGGTCCAGCAGGCCAACTCCGGTCACCCGGGTCTCCCTATGGGTGCGGCCGACATGGCTTATGTCCTATGCACGCGATTCCTCAAGCACAACCCGGTCAACCCGGCCTGGCCGGATCGTGACCGGTTTGTCCTGTCGGCTGGGCACGGCTGTATGCTCCTGTACGGCCTGCTGTACTTGTCGGGCTACGACCTCTCGCTCGAAGAGATCAAACGCTTTCGCCAGTGGGGGAGCCGGACACCTGGCCATTCCGAGTACGGCCTGACGCCGGGCGTAGAGACGACGACCGGCCCCCTGGGCCAGGGCTTTGCGAATGGGGTCGGGATGGCGCTGGCCGAGGCACACCTGGCCGCCCGGTTCAATCGCCCCGGCTACGCGGTGGTCGATCATTACACCTACGCCATCGTGAGTGACGGCGACCACATGGAGGGGATTTCCCACGAGGCCGCGTCATTGGCGGGCCACCTCGGTTTGGGAAAGCTAATTTACCTATATGATGCCAATGGCATTTCCATCGACGGGCCGACCTCGCTTGCCTTCACCGAAGATGTGGCTGCGCGGTTTGTGGCTTACGGATGGCACGTGCAGGCGATCGATGGCCACGATATGGTTGCTGTGGAGGCAGCCCTGCACGCCGCCAGGGCAGAGACGACGCGGCCCTCCCTGATCGTGGCGCGCACGCACATCGGCTACGGAAGCCCGAATCGCCAAGATACGGCCAAAGCTCATGGGGAGCCCCTCGGAGAGGAGGAGGTCCGCCTCACCAAGGAGCGTTATGGCTGGTCCCCCGAGGCGAAGTTTTACATCCCTGAGGAGGTCGTGGCTCGGTTTCGCGAATGCGCGAACAAGGGGGCGGTACAAGAGGACGAGTGGAGAAAGACCCTGGCCCGCTACGCGCAGGAGCATCCCGAGCTGGCCGCCCAGTTCCGAGCGGCCCTGGCCCGCGAGCTCCCCGAAGGGTGGGACACGGATCTTCCACACTTTCCGACGGACAAGCCGCTGGCAACTCGTGCGGCCTCCGGGAAGCTGCTCGACACCCTGGCCCCGCGGATCCCGACACTGATCGGCGGTTCGGGTGATCTCACCGGCTCCAACAATACCCTCCCCAAAGGGGAGGAGGCGGTAAAGCGCGGGGACTTCTCCGGGCGCTACATCCACTTCGGCGTGCGGGAGCACGCCATGGGCGGCATTCTCAATGGCCTGGCGCTGCACGGAGGTCTCTTCCCGTACGGGGGGACCTTTCTGATCTTCAGTGACTACATGCGCCCCTCCATTCGGCTGGCGGCGCTGATGCACCAGCCGGTGATCTTTGTCTTCACCCACGATAGCATAGGTCTCGGGGAAGATGGACCGACACACCAGCCGGTGGAGCACCTGGCCAGCCTGCGGGCCATGCCCAACCTGGTCGCCATTCGCCCCGCCGATGCCACGGAGACCGTCGAGGCCTGGCGCGTCGCGCTCTCTCGCCGGGACGGGCCGACGGCTTTGCTGCTCACCCGCCAGGCGGTGCCGGTGGTGGACCGCTCGGTCCTTGCCCCGGCAAGAGGGGTGGCCAAAGGGGGTTACGTCTTGGCTGATGTGGAGAGGCCTGATGTTATCCTTATCGGGACTGGCTCCGAGGTCCACCTCGCTCTCGCTGCCCAGAAGCTCCTGGCCCAGCAAGGGGTGGCGGCGCGCGTGGTGAGCCTGCCCTCTACCGATCTGTTCGAGCGTCAACCGGCTGAATACCAGGAGGCGGTGCTGCCTCCGGGGGTGGGGGCCCGGGTCGCGGTCGAAGCGGCAGCTACCTTCGGTTGGGAACGCTACGTCGGAGCTTACGGAACGGTCGTGGGGCTGGATCGCTTTGGCGCCTCGGCCCCCTATAAGGCCATCTTTGAGAATCTTGGGCTCACCGCCGAGGCGGTGGCGGCGGCTGCACTTCGGGTCCTGGGGCGTCCAGCTCACGGAAAGGGAAGGATCGAAAGGGAGTGAGATCGAGGATGGTGAAGCGCGGGGAAGAAACGAAGCCGATGGACCGCAACCTAGCCATGGATCTGGTGCGGGTAACCGAGGCCGCGGCCATGGCGGCCGCCCCGTTCGCCGGCCGCCGGAAGAAGGAAGCGGCGGACCAGGCGGCGGTGGACGCGATGCGGTTCGCCCTGAGCACCGTTCCCATGAATGGAGAGGTGGTCATCGGCGAAGGAGAGAAAGACGAGGCGCCGATGTTGTACATCGGCGAACGGATCGGCACCGGGTCTCCGCCTCTCGTGGACATCGCCGTGGACCCCATTGATGGGACCACCATGCTGTCGGTGGGGAGGCCAGGCTCAGTCTCGGTCGTGGCGCTGGCCGATCGAGGGAGCCTCTTTACCAGCCACCTCGCCTACATGGACAAGATCGTAGTCGGTCCCCAGGCGCGGGGCGTGATCGACCTCAACGCCCCCGTGCGTGAAAACCTTCATGCCATCGCGAAGGCCAAAGGGCGTGAGGTCCGGGAGCTCACCGTGATTGCCCTTGACCGTCCGCGCAACGCGGCGATGGTCGAGGATGTCGAAAAGGTTGGAGCAAAACTCAGGCTCATCACCGACGGGGATGTGACGGCGGGCCTCCTCGCTACGTTGGTGCAGGACAGAGGGGTTGATGTCCTCATGGGGATCGGGGGGACGCCCGAGGGGGTGATCACTGCCTGTACTGTCAAGTGCCTGGGAGGCGACATGCAGGGACGGCTCTGGGCAAAGGACGAGAAAGACCGCGAGAAGGCTCACGCCGAGGGTCATGACCTGGACAAAGTTCTCGCACTCGATGACCTCTGCTCGGGAGAAAACGTCTTTGTGGCCGTCACCGGGATCACCGATGGAGAGGTTGTGCGGGGCGTCCGATATTTTCCGGGAGGAGCCCAGACCCATTCCTTGGCCATGCGTTCGGTTTCGGGGACTGTGCGCTGGGTCGAGGCACGGCACAATTTCGGCCGGCTGCGCAAGCTCGCTGGGATGCGGTACGAGGGGGTGGTGTAACCGGTGACGCAGGCGCGGGGTGGGGCAGAGAGGTTCCCGGTGAAGATCGCCCCGTCGATCCTTTCGGCGGACTGTGCGAGGCTTATCCCCAATACCATCCGCAAGCTGCACGCGCTGGGCCAGATGCTGCGAGAACAGGGAGCAGGCTGCGAGGTCGAGGTAGACGGAGGGATCAACGCCCAGACGGCCCCCTCCGTGGTCGCGGCGGGCGCCGAGGTCCTTGTGGCCGGCTCCGCAGTGTTCAACAAAAAGGCCTCGGTAGCCGAGAACATCCCAGCACTGCGCCGAAGTTGTCTAGGCCTTGTCCAGAGTGGCGTGAAGGAGGCTGCAGGGGACACCTGAGGCCGGAGCCGATCTTACCGGGAAAGCGTGGCAGGCGATTCGTCCCCGAGTGAAAGGAGATGAACATGGCTGCAGCACCAAAGAAAACGATCAAGGAAGGAAAAGAGCGTTACAAGGCGGGGGTTATCCCCTATGCCACGATGGGGTATTGGGAACCGAATTACGTTCCCAAGGATACCGATATCATTGCCCTCTTCCGTGTGACCCCGCAGGAGGGGGTGGACCCTGAGGAGGCGGCGGCCGCCGTGGCGGGTGAGTCTTCGACGGCCACCTGGACTGTGGTGTGGACCGACCGTCTCACCGCCTGCGAGCTCTATCGCGGCAAGGCCTATCGCGTGGATCCGGTACCGAATCAGCCAAACCAGTACTTTGCCTACATCGCCTATGACCTCGACCTCTTCGAGCCGGGCTCGATCGCCAATCTGACCGCCTCGATCATCGGCAACGTGTTCGGCTTCAAGGCGATCAAGGCGCTCCGTCTTGAGGACATGCGTATCCCCGTGGCCTACGTCAAGACCTTCGGTGGTCCGCCGACCGGCATCGTGGTGGAGCGCGAGCGTCTGGACAAGTTTGGCCGCCCGCTGCTTGGCGCCACCGTCAAGCCCAAGTTGGGTCTCTCCGGCAAGAATTATGGCCGCGTCGTCTATGAGGCACTCAAGGGCGGCCTGGACTTCACCAAGGACGACGAGAACATCAACTCCCAGCCGTTCATGCACTGGCGCGATCGCTATCTGTACGTGATGGAAGGAGTCAACCGTGCCTCTGCGGCCACTGGTGAGGTGAAGGGGTCTTACCTCAATGTAACCGCGGCGACCATGGAAGACATGTATGAACGCGCCGAGTTCGCTAAGGAGCTGGGCAGCGTGATCATCATGATCGACCTGGTAATCGGTTTCACCGCGATCCAGTCTATGTCGAAATGGGCGCGGAAAAATGACATGATCCTGCATCTGCACCGCGCGGGGTACGCTACTTATGCCCGGCAGAAAAACCACGGTATTAGCTTCCGCGTGATCGCCAAGTGGATGCGCATGGCGGGGGTGGACCATATTCACTCCGGGACCGTGGTCGGCAAGCTGGAGGGCGACCCCCGCATGGTGAAGGGCTTCTACGATACGCTGAGAGAACCTCGTCTCTCGGCGAGTCTCGAGAATGGGCTTTTCTTCGAGCAGGACTGGGCGTCCCTGCGCAAGGTGATGCCCGTGGCATCCGGCGGGATCCATGCTGGGCAGATGCACCAGTTGCTGCACTATCTGGGTGAAGATGTGGTGCTACAGTTTGGGGGCGGCACCATTGGCCATCCGGATGGTATCCAGGCAGGTGCCACGGCCAACCGGGTGGCAGTGGAGGCGATGATCCAGGCGCGTAACGAGGGGCGCGATTTCCTGAAGGAAGGCCCGGAGATTCTAGCGGAGGCCGCCAGGTGGTGCGCGCCGCTCCGCGCCGCGCTGGAGACGTGGGGGGATATCACCTTCACCTATGCATCGACTGACACCCCGGACTTTGTCCCGACGCCAATGCTGGTGTAGGTTGTGTAGGAGGAAAAGCCATGAGAATCACCCAAGGGACCTTCTCGTTCCTGCCCGATCTAACTGACGAGCAGATCAGCAAGCAGGTGGAGTATTGTTTGAATCAAGGCTGGGCCGTGAGCGTCGAGTTCACGGATGACCCACACCCCCGCAACACGTACTGGGAGATGTGGGGGGCGCCGATGTTCGACCTGAAAGACCCGGCGGCAGTCATGCAAGAGGTGACCACCTGCCGTAAGGCCTACCCGAACCACTACATCAAGGTGAACGCCCTCGACAGTACCAGAGGGTGGGAGACGATCAGGCTCTCCTTCATCGTCCACCGGCCGAAGCACGAACCCGGCTTCGGTCTTGCGCGGCAGGAGGCAGGGGGCCGGAATATCCGGTACACCGTGCACAGTTATGCCACGGACAGGCCCGAAGGCGACCGCTACTCGACAGACGGCGGTGGCCCAGATGTCGGTCGGTAAGGATCAGTTTGACGGGATTGAGTTTCACCATGGGTGAGGCGCAGACCGACAAAGACGCGCTCGACGTCACGCAGGCCTTCAAGGACTCCCACGTCCAGGAGGTGCTAGATGGTCTGGACCGCGAGCTGGTGGGCCTCCAGTCGGTCAAGACCCGGATCCGCGAGATTGCCGCGTTCCTCCTCGTCGACCGCCTCCGACGGGAGGTGGGCTTGGGGGCAGAACGTCCCGCTCTCCACATGTGCTTCACGGGCCGCTCCGGCACCGGAAAGACCACGGTGGCGATGCGGATGGCCCAGATCCTCCATCGCCTGGGCTACATTCGCAGGGATCACCTGATCACTGCGACACGGGACGATTTGGTCGGCCAGTACGTGGGGCACACCGCCCCGAAGACCAAGGAGGTGCTCAAGAAGGCGATGGGAGGCGTGCTCTTCATTGATGAGGCGTACTACCTCTATCGCCCGGAGAACGAGCGGGACTATGGGCAGGAAGCCATCGAGATCCTGCTCCAGGTGATGGAGAATCAGCGTGAAGATCTTGTGGTGGTCCTGGCCGGGTACAAGGACCGAATGGACACATTCTTCAGCTTCAACCCCGGCATGCGCTCCCGTGTGGCTCACCATCTCGACTTCCCGGACTTTACCATCGAAGAGCTGATGCAAATCGGGGAGATGATGGTGGCCCAGCAGAAGTACCATTTCGACGAGGCGGCGCGGGAGACGTTCCGTGACTATCTCAAACGGCGGATGGCGTTGCCGGAATTCGCCAACGCGAGAAGTGTCCGAAACGCCATCGACCGGATCAAGCTCCGGCAGGCCAACCGCCTCTATACCCATGGAGGAATGCTGACCAGAGAGGAGTTGGCGCACATCGACGCGTCCGACATCCTGAAGAGCAGGGTCTTCGCCGAGGTTCCTGATCTGGACGCCCCCAAGGGGTCGACCGGAGGGGAGGAGGACCTGGCCCGATAGCGCCTCGAAGGCGACCCCTCAGGCTTCGAGGCCGAGAATGTCTCCGCCAGTAATCGAAGGGAAGGAGTGACACATGTCGAAGAGGTATCCAATCATCGCCGTTACCGGTTCGTCCGGTGCTGGCACCACAACAGTGAAGGTCGCATTTGAACATATCTTCTACAGACTCCAGGTGAACGCTGCATTCATCGAGGGGGACAGCTTCCACCGGTACAACCGGGCCGAGATGCGGGAAGTTGTGGCAAAGGCGCAGGGTGAGGGGCGGACCCTGA
>Ga0209342_10000506_pt1 | contig 45022 bp, 51 predicted proteins | sample RifCSP16_2_FD_184023 | JGI IMG/M metagenome (GOLD analysis project Ga0209342, IMG submission 184023) | Soil microbial communities from Rifle, Colorado - Rifle CSP2_sed 16_2 (SPAdes) (version 2) | ecosystem: Environmental > Terrestrial > Deep subsurface > Rock core/Sediment | place: Rifle...
GGACGTCGTGCACCGGATGACGCCAGAGCTCGACCACCACCCGGAGGAGTGGTTCAACCGGGACGACCTGTTCTCTCGCGCGGACGTTGTCGACCTCGTGAAGAAGGCCGTGTACATGACCATGCCCCGTCTCGTCGCGGAGGTCGCCCTCGTGCGGGGCCACGACGTCCTCATGGTGAAGGCGAAGCGCGGGTTCTCCCGGGGGTTCTGGAACCTTCCCGGCGGCTTCCTCGACTTCGGGGAGCCGCCGGAGGTCGCCGTGAAGCGGGAGGTCGAGGAGGAGATCGGCGTGGACATCGTCCTCGACGGGCTCCTCGGCGTTTACCACTCGTCGTTCCCTGGGAAGCCGACCTTCACGCTCGGATTCGTGTACCGGGGCCACACGGACGAGACGTCCTTCCGGCTGAAGGTCGACGAGATCGAGGGCGTTGGCTGGTTCCCGATCCACCGGGCCGTGGCGCTGACCCGGAACCCGTTCGTGAAATGGGGCCTCTCCGACTTGTTCAAGCGGTTCGACCCGCCCCCGTTCGACGTGATGCGCCACGGCCTTCTCGCGAGCCGACCGAACCACCGCCATGGGCCGATCGTGTTCCTCGACCGCGATGGCGTGATCAACCGGGGGCGTCGCGGGTACGTTCGCACGCCGGACCACTTCGAATTCCTGCCGGGTGTGATCGAGGCGATGGCGGATCTTCGTAAGGGGGGCCACCGGATCGCGATTGTGTCGAATCAGGATGCGATGGGGTGGAAGCTCGTGCCGGAGAAGCAGATGCGTCGAATCCACGAGAAGATGATCGAGTCACTCGAAGCCGCAGGCGTGGAGATCGAAGAGGTCTATGTGTGTCCGCACCATGTGCTCTCCGATTGCCCGTGCCGGAAGCCGCGGCCCGGACTCCTGCTTGCTGCGACCCGGGATCTCGGAGGGAACCCGCGGGAAGCTTGGATGGTCGGCGATAAGGTGAGCGACGTCGAGGCGGGCGTGGCAATCGGGTGCCGAACGATTTTCGTCGGCGACGCAAAGCGACGAAAGCGATTCGAAAAGGAACTTCGGGAAGTGAAGCCTACCGCGCTCGCGAAAAACCTCCGAGGGGCTGTGACGATGATCTCATCATCGGTTTGAACAAGGGCCTGTCAAGATTCTCTCTTCGACCATCGTGGGTCCCGGGCCCGGGCGTCGCTCGGGAAGTCATTTCCGTCAACGACGTCGCTTGCGTGCGCTCTTCTTCGCGACCGACTTGTGGCTCGCCGTCCTCTTCTTCCTGACCGGCGCTTTGCGTTTCTCGTAGCGGGGCTCGTATAGCTGGATTTTGATCCCGCCGGGAGCGGTGAAGTGGGTCACGAAGCCGTACCCGTGGTCTTCGACGTCCTGCGTGAACTGTACCCCCCGCACCTTGAGTTTGGCCACGGTGCCATGAATGTCGTCGCAGTAGAACGAGACGTCGTGGTCGCCGGCCTCGCTCGGATCCTCGACGGGATGCACCCCCAAGTCGCCTTCCCTAAAGTCGAAGATCCACCAACCGTCTCCGACATCGGTCCCGGGCAACTGCATCGTATCTTTGAAGAATCGGCGGGTTGCGTCGGGGTCCGATGAATACAGAAGGCCGTGGATTCCCCGGATCATTCTCCCTCCTCCTCGTAGTGTTTGTTGCCGTCGATGTGCGACTCCCTGAGCAATCCAGGTGACCATACTTAAGAACGTGCGTCACGCAGACGGTCGCACCCGCCAAAGCCTTATCCGCGGAGCGGGTTCCAACCGCGGGAAGTTTGATGGTCGAGGAGTACGGGTTCTTCATCGGTGGAGAATGGTCGACCCCAGCGGGGCGGAAGATGTTCGAGACGATCAACCCGGCAACGGGTGAGCTCCTCGCGACGTTTCCGCTCGGCACGTCGAAGGACGTCGCCGCGGGCGTGAACGCGGCGAAGGAGGCCTGGCCGAAATGGAAGCGGACGCCAGCACCGCGGCGCGGTGAGATCCTCCTCGAGGCCGCCAGGATCCTGCGCCGGCGGAAGGAGGAGCTCGGGCGAATCGTGACGAAGGAGATGGGCAAGATTCTCTCGGAGGGACGGGGCGACGTCCAGGAAGCAATCGATTTCCTCGAGTACGCGGCGGGCGAGGGTCGGCGGTTCTTCGGCGAGACCGTGCCCTCCGAGCTTCCGGACAAAATGTGCCTGACGATTCGCCTCCCCGTCGGGCCCGTCGGCCTCATCACGCCGTGGAACTTCCCGATTGCGATTCCGGCCTGGAAGACGGGCGCCGCGCTTATCGCAGGCTGCACGGTCGTGTTCAAGCCCGCAAGCCTCACGCCACTGTGCGCCGCGAAGTTCGTCGAGGTCCTCGACGAGGCGGGCCTCCCGCCGGGCGTGATGAACCTCCTCACGGGCGGTGGCAGCGTCGTCGGCCGGGGAATCGTTGACCACCCCGACATTCGCGCGATCTCGTTCACGGGAGGCGTCGACACGGGACGTCAGGTGTACGAGGCGGCCGCGAAGAAGATGATTAAGGCCGGCCTCGAGCTCGGTGGGAAAAATGCAATCCTCGCGATGGATGACGCGGACATCGACCTTCTGATGGACGGCGTGCTGTTCGGCGGTTTCGGCACCGCCGGACAGCGGTGCACTGCGACGTCGCGCATCATCGTCCACAAGGCAATCTATGATAACGTCGTCGACACGCTCGTGTCCCGCGCAGAGAAGCTCCGGGTCGGGAACCCAGTCGACGAGTCGATGGAGATGGGCCCCGTCGCGAGCGCGGACCAGGAGAAGAAGGTCCTCGAGTACATCGACGTTGGGAAGAAAGAGAAGGACGAACTCCTCCTCGGCGGCACGAAGCTCCGCGGCGGCCCGTACGACACGGGCTTCTTCCTCGCGCCGACGATTTTCGCGGTCGACCGGACAAAGCGCCTCGCCCGGGAGGAGATCTTCGGCCCCGTGCTCAGCGTGTTGAAGGCGAAAGACTATGCGGACGCGGTCGCCATTTCGAACGACGTGCCGTACGGCCTGAGCTCGAGCATCTACACGCGGGACGTGCGCCTCGCGTTCCACGCAATGCAGGACCTCGAGGCGGGGATCACGTATGTGAACGCGCCGACGATCGGGGCGGAGGTCCAGCTCCCGTTTGGCGGGATCAAGGAGACCGGACCCACGGACACGCGAGAGGCCGGGACGACGGCTCTCGAGGAATTCACGTATGTGAAGACCGTGTACGTGGACTACAGCGGGCGATTACAGAAGGCGCAGATTGACACGGAGAGACTTGTCGGCCGATAAGGGAATTACTGGTTTGCCGGCGTCGTGGAACTCTATAGCAGCCAGTCTGCGGATTGGATGGATCCTGTCTGCCGTCTCCGTGTCCTTGCTCATGGCGCCGGCCTTGATCGCCTACTCGCCGATTGTCCCAGACAAGTTCGGCGCCTTTGTGCTTATCGGCCTCGGCCTCGTGGGAGGCGCCATTTTCGGCGGCGCTTCCGCCGCAAAGGTGTCAGCTGCTATCTTTCGGGGGTCACACGAGCGGCGCGCCCTGGTTGCTGCGAGTGTCTTGCTCCTCGCAATCGTGCTGCCCGTCACGTTGGCCGCAGTCTATGTCTGGGTCCGGGGTGAGGCTAGCAGCCTCTACTGGTACATAGTCTACATCGCGTTCTTTTCGGGCGCGATCGTTGTGGCTGCCCACGCGGTGCTCTTGTATGCTTCGACGACTTGGCGTCGTACGCTCCGTTGGCCAGCTTTGCTGAGCGTCTTTGGATTCGCGGGCGCAATCGCGTTGTCGTTTCTCTCGACCTCTGTCGCCGAGTCGTTCGCTCTCCTCACGTTTGGTCTTACAGTGATGACGATTGGGTGTGATGTTGCCGCGGGTGTATGGGCTACTGGAGCTAGGGGCCACGCCGCCCAAACCTCTGGCGATCGCGCGCGAGGCTGACGATGGAACCGCAGCGCCAGTCCAGCGGGGTCTGCACCCGCCTAGCACCAGGCGACAGACGGCCTGCCGAGTGTCACCTTGGGCGTCGCTCTCCTGGCCTAATGTTTAGTTGCCGCCACTTCCGAGCAAGTCCTTGTTCGGCTCCGTGAGGGTCCGCGGGTCTAGGAGCTTCTCCGCCTCCTCCCGCTTCAGAATCCCCTTCTGCACGACAAGCTCTTTGATTGGAATTCCCGTCCGCACGCTCTCCTTCGCAAGCTCCGCGGCCCGCTCGTACCCGATGATCGGGTTCAGCCGTGTCGCGATTGCAGGGCTCAGGTCCGCGGTCCTGTGGAGGAACTCCTTATTCGCCTCCAATCCGTCGATGCACTTCCGTGCGAACACCCGCGCGGCGGCCGCGAGAATCTCGATCGACTCCTGGAGGTTCCGGTGCATCACGGGCATCATCGTGCAGAGGTCGAGGTTCGAGTGGCTGTTCGCGACGGCGATCGCGACGTCGTTCCCCATCACCTCCGCCGCAACCTGCATCACCGCCTCCGGGATCACGGGGTTTACCTTCCCCGGCATGATCGATGACCCAGGCTGGATCGCTGGGAGCGCGAGCTCCCCGAGCCCCGCGCGGGGTCCGGACCCCATCCAGCGGACATCGTTCGCAATCTTCATCATGCTGAGCGCGACGGTCCGGAGCGCGCCGCTCGCCTCGACGAGCGAGTCCTGCGTGCCCTGTGCCTCGAAGTGGTTCTCCGCGACGCGGAACCGAACTTTCGTCGAGGCGTTCACCTTATCGACGACTTTCTGCGCGAAGTCCGGGTGCGCGTTGATCCCCGTGCCGACCGCGGTCCCTCCGATTGCGAGCTCCGCGAGCGAGGCCCGCGCGCTCTGCACCCGGCGGATCCCGTGGTCGACCTGGCTCGCGTACCCGCCAAACTCCTGACCGAGCCGGATCGGGGTCGCGTCCATCAAGTGGGTGCGGCCCGTCTTGACGATCGGGTCGAACTCCTTCGCCTTCGTCGTGAGGGACTTCTCGAGGTCCCGGAGCGCGGGGAGCAAATCCTGCTCGATCGCGACGAGCGCGGCAACGTGGATCGCGCTCGGGATCACGTCGTTCGAGGACTGGCTCATGTTCACGTGGTCGTTCGGATGGACAGGCCCCTTGTCCCCGAGGGGCGTCCCGAGGACTTCGTTCGCCCGGTTTGCGATGACCTCGTTCGCGTTCGAGTTCGTCGACGTCCCGCTCCCCGTCTGGAAGATGTCGATCGGGAAGTGGGCGTCGAGCTTCCCTTCCGCAACCTCATCCGAGGCCTGGATGACCGCCCTCGCGAGCTTCGGGTCGAGGAGGCCGAGCTCAAGGTTCGCCTCCGCGGCCGCCTTCTTGATCAACCCGAGCGCGTGAAGGAACCGCCGGCCGAATCGGAGCCCGCTGATGGGGAAGTTCTCGACCGCCCGCTGCGTCTGGGCGCCCCAGTACACGTCCTTCGGAACCCGAACTTCGCCGAGAAAATCCCTGTCCACGCGGAACTCGGTCATGGAGACCGAGGTTCCAAAGCGGCGCGAGGTATTTGAAGCGTCCGCACGGACCTCACGAACGTCGCCGGAATCCGTTGGGAACTGCCCCTGGCCCGGCGAATTTCGTCAGGATTACAGGGTCGCTTCTCGAACCTATAGCATGCGTAACCGGAGTCAGTGACAGCCGAAAATATAAAGCCGTTATAATCCCTTATGGGATTCCGACGAACGAAAGCGTTCGAGGGACCATGTCAGCAGCAACGAAGTCGGAACTCCTCGTCGACGAGGAGCAGCGGTGCCCGGAGTGTGGCGGCGAGCATCTCGTGCGGGACTACTCCCGCGGCGAGCTCGTCTGCGACGCATGTGGGCTTGTGATCAGCGAGAGCCAGATTGACCCCGGCCCGGAATGGGCCGCGTACAGCCCGGAGGAATCGGACCGCCTGTCGCGGACGGGCGCTCCCCGGAGCTTCTCGACGGGCGCGGTCGGCCTCACGACCATGATCCCTTCGGCGAACCGCGACGCGCGGGGGAACGCGATCCCGATGCGAGAGCGTGAGAAGTTCTACCGGATGCGGAAACTCCAGCGGCACAGCGGCCACAGTCGGCCCGGCGAACGGAGCCTCCCGGAGACGTTGCGGTCCGTGGACCGCGTCTCGGCGCTTCTTGGCCTCCCCAAGCCCGTGCGGGACGAGGCCGGGTTCATTTGCAGGAAGGCGCTCGAGAAAGGCCTTCTCCGGGGCCGCTCCATTGAGGGCCTCGTCGCGGCAGCGACGTACGCGGCGTGCCGGATCCTCGGCGTCCCGCGGACGCTCGACGAGCTCCAGCGCGTGACGGGCGTCCGGAAGAAGGTGATCGGGAAAGCGTATAGTGCGCTCCAGCGGGAGCTCACCCTGCGGGTACCGCCCTCCCGTCCTGAGAGCTATGTCCAGCGGTTTTGCTCCGAGCTCGGCCTGAGCCAGGCCGTCCAGGCAGAGGCGAACCGAATCATCAAGGAGATCGAGAAGGCGGATCCCTCCTTGTCCCTGAGCCCCGTCGGCACGGCGGCGTCGGCGATTTACGTCGCGAGCCTCGCGGCGGGCGAGCGACGCCCGCAGAAGACGATCGCGAAGGTCGCGGGCGTGAGCGAGGTCACGCTGCGGAACCGATTCCGGTTCATGAACGATTCGTTCATGAAGCAGATCGTCCTTCCGCGCGGCCGGGTCCCCCGCGTCGCGCAATAGGCCCGATGGCCTCGGGCAGCGTTGTCTCACGACTTCCGCTTCGCGCCGAGTTCGGGCGTTGCGAGGGACGGGCGCGTGCCCGTGGACCAGATCTTCTCTGCCATCGCGTGCATCGCGCCCGCGATCGCGGTGTCGTTCGTCCAGATTGCGATATCGTCGCCTCGCGAATAGGAGTCGTCGTCGGGAATCGGGTGGCTCATCAGGAACTCCTTCCGGTCGACGACGTGCATGAACACGGGCATCGAGAAGTCGATGTTCCGGACCTCCGCGTACTTCTCGAGGACATCGACATCCTTCCGGCTCTCCTCCGTGATCGGGAACGCGTACTTCAGCTTCACACCCTCCTTCGCCTTCTCGATGAGGATCGATCCGAAGGCCCGCATGATCCGGCCTGGGCTCTTCGTCGTCCCGATGCCATATGCCTCCCCCTTCGCCATGGAGTACATCTTGATGAGCCGCTCCCGCGCGTTCCTTCGCCCGTACACGGCCTCGAAGCGGCCCGCCTCTTCGACGGTCTCCCCGCCGACGACGGAAAACTCCGTCGCGAGGACGGGCAGCGACGTCTCGAGTGCCTCCGCCTTCTCTCGGAACTCCTGCGCGCGGTGCGTGACGAAATCGCCGAACGGGACCGGGGCGTACTTGAGCGGCGTCTCTGGAACGATCTCAACCAAGCCCTTTTCATGGAGCTGTTGCATCGTCGCGTAGATCCGCGTGCGCGGGACCCGCGAAATCGCGGGAATCTGCGACGCGGTCGCGGTCCCGAGGTCGAGGAGCGCGAGGTACACGCGGGCTTGGTATTCCGTGAGCCCGAATTCCCGCACTTTTCGAATCCGATCCGCGTTCACTGTCACAACGAACACCGTCGGGACGAGGTCTCCCTCCATCGAGGGGCGGCTATTAAACATTGACACCGGGATGAGTGACATGGGGAGTGCGAACGTCACGCGACAGGACATCGAACCGCCAGCGCGGATAGCCAAACCTTAATGGTGCGCCACCCCTTCAAAATCGTGGAGATCGGTGTGCGCCTCTCGGATGAGAAAGCTGAAGTAGCGCACCTATCTTCTGCGCTCGTGCGGCCCAGCGTACACACCCCGGGTCGCCGGATCGCGGCGGGTCCACCATGATGCAACCGGCTGAACAGGCGAACATCTTCAGCCTGAAGTCGAAGGATTTCGTGAAGTGGGTAGACCGCAACATCGACGCGCCCCTTAAGAAAGGGCCGATCCGGAAGATCCTTGACTCCCTCGTCGGAGACTTCTTCAACTGGGCGAAGCGGAACTCGATGTGGCCGCTCCACTTCGGCATCATGTGCTGCGCGATCGAGATGGCGGCGACGAGCGACCCGCGATACGATGCAGAGCGGTTCGGCGTGATCTACCGGTCGAGCCCGCGGCAGTGTGACGTGCTCCTCCTGAACGGGCCGATCTCCCTGAAGCTCCGGCCCGCGGTACGACGCCTCTACGAGCAGATGGCGGACCCGAAGTGGGTCATCGCGATGGGGGAGTGCACGATCTGTGGCGGGCCGTACTATGACTCGTACAGCGTCGTGAAGGGCTCATACACGTTCGTCCCCACGGACATCTTCATCCCAGGTTGCCCCGTGCGGCCGGAGGCGCTTATCGACGGCTTCCTCAAGCTCAGCGAGAAGATCAAGGCGGAGAAGTCCGGGTGGGTGCGGACGAAGAAAGGCCGGCTCGTGAGCGCGCGGGAGGGCCAGATCCTCGACATGCAGCGGGGCGAGTACACCTACGAAGTCCCGCAGGTCCGGTGACCCGATGTCCGCGGGCAACGGCGGGCGCGTGGGATTCTTCCGCGGGTTCTTCAGCCCGCTGTGGGTGACACTGAAGCAGGCTCTCGTCGCGACGTTTAGGCGCAAGCCCGTGACGGTGCTGTACCCGTACGAACGGCTCGAGCTCCCGAAGGCATTCCGCGGGCAGCACTCAATCGACTGGTACAAGTGCATCGGTTGCGAGCTGTGCGCGAAGGTGTGTCCGAACGAGTGCATCTATTTCGACATCCTCGAGGTGGACGCGAAGTCTCCGTACCTCCTGCCGAGCCGCGCGGAACTCGACGAAATGAAGCACGTGATCCGCCGGCCCGCGGTCGACGTCGGCCACTGCCTGTTCTGCGGTAACTGCATGGAGTACTGCCCGACGGACGCGTGGAACTTCACGCAGGAGTTTGAGCTCGCGGACTACACACGAGAAGACCTGTACTATACCGCCGCGGAACTGAAAATGCCGGATGAGGTGAGCGACAAGAAGCAGGTCCTCATCAACCGAATCGGAGAGGAGCCGATCGTCGAGGTCGACGTGTGCATCGGCTGCCTCAAGTGCGAGCGGGAGTGCCCGACCCGGTGCATCGACATGGTTGGCGGGCCAAACCTCCGGAAAGGGAAGCCGATCGTGATCCCGGAGTTCGACTACGACAAGTGCATCGGGTGCCAGCAATGCGTCGACGTGTGCCCCGTGGACTGCCTCCACATGGAGGAGGTCGGCCATAAGTCGATGCAGGACTTCTACCACATCGACCAGGTCACGGCGGGCACGCCCGTCGTCCTTCTCGAGGAAGCGATCGCGAAGAGACAGACGTAACCCGCTCGTCAACTGAGAGATTTCTCAAACTTCGTCGCGGGCGCTTGTTCCGTACAATATTCCGATTCGACTCGCCAAACCTTTAATATATGACTGCATGCGCCGTGCGAACAAGGAGTTTCTCCATGGCCCGCACGACGGTCGTCGGCAGCTATCCTCGAATTGGCGACACCGCCGACGAGCAGCGCCTCCGTCGTGCAGTCGCGCGATTCGAGGAGGGCAAGATTCCCGAAGCCGAGCTCCGGGAGGTCGAACGGTCCGTTGCGGCCGACGTGATTCGCGAACAGGTCGGGGCCGGCATCGCGTTGCCAACGGACGGTCAGGTCACCTGGTACGATAGCCAAAGCCATTTCACGCGGCGCCTCGAAGGCTTCGAAGTGAACGGACTCGTGCGGTACTTCGACACGAACACGTACTACCGCCAGCCGGTCGTGACCGGAACGATTCAGTGGCGAGAGCCAATCGTCGTCGACGAGTGGCGGCACGCCGCGTCGATTGCATCCGGGCCTGTGAAGGCCGTCCTCACGGGTTCCTACACGCTCGCGACGCTCGCGAAGGCCGACAGCCATGAGGTGAACCGCCTCACGCGTGAGATTGCGGACGCGCTCGCAAGCGAGGTCCGCGCGCTCCGCAGTGCGGGGGCGACCCACATCCAAATCGACGAGCCCGCGATCACCCGGTCTCCGAAGGACGTGAGCCTCGTGCGGAGAGGCATCGAAATCCTCGCATCGGAGAAGGGCAGCGCGTCGCTCTCCCTGTTCATCTACTTCGGCGACGTCGCGCTGATCCTGAAGGACCTCGCATCCTTACCCATCGACAACCTCGGGCTCGACCTCGTCCAAGGCGCTGCGAACTGGGATGCGATCGCGAAGACGAGCCCCACGGTTCCCCTCACGTTCGGCGTAGTCGACGCGCGGAACACGAAGCGGGACGACCCACAGCGGCTCGCGCAGTCAGTCCTCGGCCTCCGGGGTCACGCCCCGATCGAGGAGTCCTACGTGTCGCCTTCGAACGGGCTCGAGTTCCTCCCACGGGAGAAGGCCCGGGAGAAGCTTGGCCTCGTCGTGGAGACCGCGAAGCTCGTGGAGGCGGGGCTGTGAGCCTCGAGACGACAAGCGTTGGGAGCTTCCCGAAGCCGCCGTACCTCACCAGGGCACGGACGCTCCACGGCAAGGGCGAGATTCCGGACGAGGATCTGGAGACGCTTGAGCGGCGCGCGACGAAAGAGTGGATCGCGTTCCAGGAAGAGATCGGAATCGACATCCTCGTCGACGGCGAACAGTACCGCGGGGACATGGCGACGTACTTCGCGGAAAACCTCGAAGGTTGCGAGATCAGCGGCCTCGTCCGGTCTTACGGGAACCGGTACTACAAGAAACCCGTCGTGATCGATGAACTCGCGCGACCGGAGCCGATCACGACTGCATGGTGGCGGTGGGCCCAGGACCAGACGACCCGCCCGTTGAAAGGGATGCTCACGGGTCCCTACACGATGATGGACTGGTCCTTCGACGAGCACTATCCGTCCCGCGAGGACCTCGCCCTCGCGTTCGCGAAGGTGCTCCACCAAGAGGCGAAGGACCTCGAACGGGCGGGGGCGAAGGTCATCCAGATCGACGAGCCCGCTCTGTCCGCGCGGACGGACGAGCTCGACCTCGTCGTGAAGGGCCTCGGCATCGTGACGAGAGGGCTCGAGGCGAAGACGATCACGCACACGTGCTACGGGAACTACGACCGCGTGTTCCCATACTTCAACCGCCTCCCGGTCGACCAGATTGACCTCGAGATGAGCAACAGCGGATTCGACCTCCTCGACCGCTTCCGGCGAACGCCGCTGAACAAGGAGATCGCGTTCGGCGTGATCGACGTCCACACGCACCGTGTCGAGACCGTCGACGATGTGCGGGAGCGGGTCGAGCGGGCCCTTCAGGTGTTCCGCCCCGACCAGCTCTACGTCGATCCCGACTGCGGCCTCAAGACGCGGACCGTCGACGAGGCGAAGGCGAAGCTCCGCGCCATGGTCGAGGCGACCCGTGCCGTGAAGTCCGCGCACGGCCTCGGATAAAGAGAACATTCTTTACCCGCGGGCCCCCTCCTCTGGGTCTAGTCGGAACATGGCGAGCCCCTTCGACGCAGACCGACCCTTGGGCGCGGAACACGCCGCGCCATCGAAGACGTTCACCGTCGAGGAAGCGAACCGGCTCCTCCCGACGATCGATCGAATTTTCCACGAGATGGACAACCGCACCCTCCGGCTTCAGGAGGTGAACGACCTCATCCAGGACCTCGAGGCGTATTGGGGCAATCGCCTCGCGACCCCGGACCTCCCGGACCGGGAGCGGTACCTCCGGCTCCTGCGAGAGCGGGACGACCTCCTTGCCTCCCTCGGGGAGGACCTCCAGCGGATTCGCGCGCTCGGCGTCCTGCTGAAGGATTACACGACAGGGCTCGTAGACTTTTCCGGATACCTCGACAGCGAGCTCGTTTTCCTCTGCTGGCAGCGAGGCGAGACCGAGATTAAGTTCTACCACTCCCTCGAGGGCGGCTACGCGGGCCGACGCCCGCTCGAAAAGATTCCCCAGAAGTAGAAACGACAGGTTCATTAGCCCCGGTCTGGTCTGGACGACCGAGTGAGGCAACGATGGTAACGAAGGACGATGTGATCACTGTCCTCAAGAAGTGCTACGATCCGGAAATCCCCATCAACATCTACGACCTCGGGCTCGTCTACAGCATCGACATCAAGGAGACCGAGAGCGTCGTCGGGGTCCGGATGACCCTCACGGCTCCCGGCTGCCCGGCGGCTGGCTACCTCCACCAGGACGTGAAGCGGAAGATCGAGTCGCTCCCCGGCGTGAAGGAGGCGCTGGTCGAGGTTATCTGGGACCCGCCATGGACGCCGGAGATGATGTCGGAAACCGCGAAGAAGCAGTTCGGCTGGGGCATCTAGGCGTACGGCGGGACCGACCCAGAAATCTTGATAAGGGCTCGCCGTTTCTCTGGGCCCGCATCTTCTGGTGGGCCAACGTGACGGGCGAATCACAGCTGGAGGCGTCCCTCGGGGAGGTCCTCCGGTTCGCGAGGGATGGGGTTTCGTTCTTCCGCCGCGCGGGGGACATCGCCGCCGACCCACGGGTCCGGCTCGCGTTCGAGAAGCTCGCCCACTGGCGACAGACGACCCTCATGGACCTCGAGAAGGCGATCGCGGACACGGATCAAAAGGTCGCGGCCGCCGAGGCCGCCGGGCCGTATCCGTTCGATGCGGTCGCGAGGGTCGAGTGCTACGTGTGCGGCTACACCTCACAGGAAATTCCCGTCACGTGCCCGAAGTGTGGGGCCGCCCGATACACGTTCACGCGGGAGTTCACCCGGTCCCACCCCTGGGAGATCGCGGTCTCGAGCGGGGTGCCGGGAGTCGCGGCTCTCGAGGCCGCCGTGAAGGTTGCGAAAGGGCCGGCCCGGTCTGTCCTCAACACGCTTCTCGAGCGGGAGAAGACATGGCTGCGGGAGGCGGAGCGAGAGCTCGCCTCCGCGAAGGCGTGAGGTGACACGATGGCCGCGCGCGTTGCCCCGATGCCCTCCATTGCGGACCACTTGAACGCGTGCACGATGTGCGGGTACTGCGTCCCCGTCTGCCCGGCGTATCGCGAGATCGGGTTCGAGTCCGCGGCCCCGCGGGCGAAGGTCTTCTACATGCGGGAGCACGACCGGCGGGGCTTCGGGCTGATCGATCGCCTCTTGAAGCGGGAGACAAGGATTACGGAGGAGTTCTCGAAGAACGTTTTCGAGTGCACGGCGTGCGGGGCCTGCGAGAGCGTGTGCATGGCGGACATTCCGTTCGACGGCCTGTGGCAGGACGTTAAGGAGTGGATGGTCGGCAGCGGCCTCGGGATGAAGGAGCACCTCCCGGTAATCGAGAATGTGAAGGAGACACACAACATCTTCGGCGAGCCCCACGCGAGCCGGGGCGGGTGGATCCCGAAGGACGCGGTGCAGAGCGAGGTGCCAGAGGTCGTGTACTGGGTCGGGTGCGTCGCGAGCTACCGGAAGCAGCGTGTCGCGGAGGCCGTCGTGAAAATCCTGAACGCGGCGAAGGTGCGGTACAGAATCCTCGGGGAGAACGAGTGGTGCTCCGGCGCACCTCTCGCGAACATGGGCTTCGGGGAATATGTGAAGAAGGTCCTCATGCCGCACAACATCCAGGCCGTCTCCCAGACGGGCGCCAAGATTCTCGTGACCGCATGCGCGGAGGACCTCCGCGCGTTCCTCAAGGACTACCGCCGCTGGGGCGGGAACCCGCCCTTCAGTGTCCTCCACATCTCCGAGTACGTCGAGCGGCTCGTGAAGGAGAAACGGCTCACGTTCCCGAAGCCCCTCCCGAATCTGAAGGCGGCGTTCCACGATTCCTGCGCCCAGGGCCGGGTGTGCGGGGCCTACGACGGCCCGCGGAACGCGATGAAGTTCCTCCGTGGCCTTACGTCCCTCGAGATGTTTCCGAACAAGGAGGAGGCCCGATGCAGCGGCGCTGGCGGCGGCTTCTCATTGGTCTTCCCGAACCAGGCGGCCTCGATTGGGTCTGAGCGGCTCGAGACCGCGGTCGAGCTCGGTGCGCAGGCGATCATCACGACGTGTCCCCACGCGGAGATGCACTTCGAGGAGATCGCGAAGCGGCGGAACATGCCCCTCCAGACCCTCGACATCGCGGAAGTCCTCGCAATGGCCCTCTAGGCCGCCCCGATCACACTGTGAACGAAACGCCGCACGAGCACGTGGATTTCGCGTTCGGGTTGACGATCTTGAACCCGCCGCCGAGGAGGTCCTCCCAGTAGTCTAGGTTCGACCCCTTCAAGTACGTAAGGGACTTTGGATCGACGAACACCTTCACGTCGTCCCGTTCGACGATCACGTCACCCTTTCGCGGGGTCTCCGCGAAGTCGATCCGGTACTGCATCCCGCTACATCCGCCGGCGATGATCCGGAGCCGGAGCGCGCCGTCTGGGTTGCCGAACTCCTGACGGAGGGCTCGGATCCGTTCCACTGCTGAGGGCAGAAGCACGACGAGATCGGAGCTGGACATCTCGGGGGCGGCCTGCATCGGGAGAACGAAGGCCCCTCGCCCCATTAAACCTTGCCGTCCCCGCGATCGAAGATGGTCGCACAGGGCGAATCCGTAAATGGACGTGCGCGTTTCTATGGGCAGGGCGATTCCATGGCCACGATTGGGATCATCGGAACGGGTTCTGTCGCTCGGGCGATCGCCACGGGCCTTGTCGGCAAGGGACATCACATCGTACTGGGCTCTCGGGAGCCATCCAAGGCGCGCCCGCCGGCCGGATCGACAATTGCCTCACGCGAGGACGTGGTTCGGGACAACGATATTGTCATCATTGCGATCCCCTACGGGGCGGTCCGGGACACAGTCGCGGCGATCGGACCCAGTCTATTCCAAGGGAAGATTGTTGTCGACGCGACGAACGCGCTCGGCCCATCCGGCCTCGCAGTCGGATTTACCACATCCGCGGCGGAGGAGCTCGCGAAGCAGGTGCCGGGTGCGCAGGTCGTGAAGGCCTTCAACTCCGTGTTCGCCCGCAACATGTCAACGGGCCGGATCGGTCAGGATCGACTCACGCTCTTCGTGGCCGGGGACGACGCGGAAGCGAGACGGATTGTGATGGACCTCGGGCGCGACATAGGGTTCGACCCCGTAGAGGCGGGGGCGTTGCAAGTCGCGCGGTACCTCGAGCCGATGGGTGTGTTCATGATCAATCTCGGGTATGGCCTGAAGATGGGACCCGCGATCGGCCTGCGGCTCGTGCGCGCTGGTCGTTGATTGACCACGGATCAGTGGCTTCACGCCTAGGCCGATGGAACCGGCCGCCATTCGGCGGGTCTAACTCTTTCGTGTTCCGAGACATGCGTTTCCGCATGAAGTTCCGGTTCTACTACACAGGGATTCGCGTGAGAGACCTCGATCGCTCCCTGAAGTTCTACACGGAGGTCTTCGGCTTGAAGATCATCGGCCGGGGGACAATGCCGCATGGCGGGCGCTACGTCCACCTCAAGGGACCAGGGTCCGCGCACCGGCTCGAGCTGAACTGGTACCCCGAAGGGAGCCGATTCTACACGCGGTACCGCAAAGGCGATGAGATGGACCATCTCGCGTTCGTCGTCGGCGACGTCCGCAAGGCGTACAGGGAGCTCGTCCGGAAGGGCGCAAGGCCGGCCGTTCCGCCGGCAGAGTCGAAGGGAACCGAGGTGTACGTCCAGGACCCTGATGGGATCTGGATCGAGCTGCTCTGATCCGTGGAACGAGCAGAATAGTCTTGTTCCTGAATGTCCGCGCCACCGAATCCGCCTCTGACCGGCTGATCGTACTCCTGTCTCGAGACGGCCGGAGGATGAACTGGGAGCCTCCATTCGGCGGATTTCTCTGGGCGGGTACACATCTCAATGAACGCCCCGCGATGGCTCGGCTTGATGGGGCGATGGATGCATCCACGGTTCGGTGATCTGACGCCGGACGAACCCAGCCTCGCCCCCTCAAAGGCTCGCCTGGAGGCCCTCGCCGATGGAGTCTTCGCGATTTCGATGACCCTGCTCACGATCGAGCTGTTCATCGGCGAGGTGCCCGCGGCCGAGCTCTCGGCGACCTTGGCGGGTCTATGGCCGCGAATCGTGGTGTACGTGGCGAGCTTCATCGTCCTCGGAATCGGCTGGATGGCGCACCACTACATCTTCCGCGTGGTCGAGCGATCCGACTACTACCTCCTGTGGATCAACATCCTCTATTTGCTATGCGTCGCCCTTGTGCCGTTCGCAGCCGATATCCTGGGGCGCCACCCCCTCGAGACCACGGCCTTGCTCACTTATGGCGTCGTCATCACTTTGGTCGGAACCCTCGCATGGGCGCTCTGGGAGTACGCGACCCGTGGTGATCGCCTCGTCCGCCCGGACTTGAACCCGGCACTCCGCAGCTTCATGCTCAGGCGCCTCGCCCTCGGCCCCATTGTCGGTGGGTTCGCGATCCTGATGGCCTTCGTCCGCCCCGAGGTGAGCCTCTTCATCTACGTGGGCCTGCCGCCTTTCTACCTTCTCCAGTCGGGAGTGGACCGGTTCTTCGGAGGGATCGGGCGGCGGCGAACTGAGTGACTCTCGGTGTCCTTGTGTAGTCTTCTTGGGAGGCCGCGCGGGTCGGGGACCAAGCCGATGAATCAGATTCCGTTCAGGAAGACGTGGCCTCTTGAGACACGGAGTTTGTCGACCAGGGTCCGCTTGGGATCGTAGAGCACTCCGAAGACGGCCGCCCGTACCGGGATTGCTGTCGGCGGCCCGACCCACCTCCCCGCTCCGAAGGAATCCGATACTCACAATCGCAGCAACGGAAGATGATCTTTCAGGCTTGCCGTTTACAAAGTGGCATTGCGAGCGGTTCGCAACCCGACCCTCCCTAGGGCTGGGTGAGCGTCGGACGCCTTGGCTCGCATGGGCGCCGGATTTCGATCAGATCGAGTCGCGCAAGCGGTCCAGGACAACCATGGCCCTCAGAGTGATCATCTTGCTCGGCTCTCCAGGTTTCTCGAGGGCGAACGGAGTCGGCTTGCGTTTCGGATTCCTCGCGTACCATTCCGCCATCTTTCCCTCGAGGTCCGGATGGACCGCATCGAGACTCCATCGGCCATCGGGGCTCCTCTTCTCTCTGAGAACGGAGACCGCGTAGCGCAGCCGACGATCGTCTCCGAACCCTAACGCGGTCATGAAGTCGAGCCCTACGAGCAAGTCGTAGTAGTAGTGGACGGGGTAGTGGAAGCGGTACCAGGGCTCGTAGCGCGATCCTTGCGTGTGCATTTCTCGTTGCAGGTAGAACTCCGCGCCCAGTTCGACGGCGCGCTTCATCCCCTCGGTCCACTTCTGTCTCGGATACACGGCGAAGGCGCTCAGGCCTTCCCAGGAGTCGAGATTCCGGCCACTCCCGAAGCAGCTCCAGCCGCCGTTCTTGTCCCGATTCTTCACGAGCCACTCGAAGGCGCTCTTCACTTTGGGATGATCGACGTAGCCGAACCGCACGAGCGCACGCGCGGTGTTTCCGGTGATACAAAGGTGGCTCTTCTTCATTCCCTCCATGGCGAATCCTCCGTCTCCCTTCGCGAAGCGCTTGATCCACAGCTCGCATGCGGTGCGGATTCGAGGATCCCGATTCGTGAGTCCGAGGTCGGATAGGATGAGGAGCATCCAGTTCGTGGAGAGGTACTTCGGCCGATACAAGCTCTCGTCGCTAACCCACCATCCCCCTCGTTTCTGTCTTGCAAGGAGGTCGGCGGCCCACCCCTTCTTCGCAATCATTTCCTTCGCCCCCTCCACCTCGGAATAATGCTCCGATTTTTCGAGCAGTTGCGTCAGCGCCAAATACCGGGCGGAAGGCTGATTCTCTTCGAGCAACCAGTCCAGCGCCGTCCTTGACCTCATGGATTTCCACTCCCGGGCCTCGGCCCGGGATCATCGTCCCGACGCGGCCTCATAGCTTTTCTCGATATAAGGCAGGACAGGACGAAGGTCCCCCGCCTCCTTCAGAGGGAGCTGGATCCAAGTGGACGCGGTTCTGCCGGCCATTGCGAACGGCTTCGACCCTTCTCTCTCCGAGAGCTTCGATCGATCCGCTTCGGCGAGCTTCGTGATCACGATGCCATGCGTGATGAGGAAGGCGAAGAACTTCTTACCTCGAAAGTAGCAGAGACACCCCATCATTTCCTTGCTCTTGACCCCTGGCCAATTCAAGATGTCCGCTTCAAGCCTTTTTCGAACCTCTTTCATCTTCTCCTCATCGTAGTACTTCATCTACACTCTTCCCTCCCGCGATCGAGCGAGCAAATTGGTTTCATCGATATGCATCATGTCGAAAGCAGGAAATGACATGATCATTAACCATGCCAACCGCTTGCATGTATGCATAGCAGATTGTCGAGCCGACGAACTTGAACTCCCGTTTCCTCAGAGCCTGGCTCATCATGTCCGACTCCGTCGTGTTGGCGGGGAGTTGCTTCAGGTTCCTCCATCGATTTTTGATCGGTTGACCGCCGACGAACCGCCAGACGAAGGCGTCGAAACTGCCAAACTCCTTCTGGACAGCCAGAAACGCCTTTGCATTCTGGATGGTCGCCACAATCTTCAGCTGATTGCGGATGATCCCAGCGTCCGTCAATAGGGCCCTTACCCTTCTCGAATTGTAACGCGCTACTTTCTCCGGATCAAACCGGTCGAAGGCTGCCCGGTAGTTCTCCCGCTTCTTGAGCACAGTCAGCCACGAGAGTCCAGCCTGCGCTCCCTCGAGGATGAGAAACTCGAAGAGTCTTCGATCGTTGTGCTCGGGAATCCCCCACTCCTTGTCATGGTACTCGACAATGAGGGGGTCGCCGGTTGCCCACTCGCATCTCGGCTCCGAATGAACCATGTTCTCGCCCGGATCGTTTCAAATTCGGGGTCTCCAACGGGAACTCGCGCGCCCGAGCGTCCGGTCTCACCCATTCGCCTGGGCGTCCGCTCCGGCGATGTTTAGGGCGCGAGTCCTAGCTGGGCCAGGAACCCGAGTTGGTCAAAGTACTCGTGGACCTCGACTACTTTTCCGCCCTGAACCCGGTAGACGGTGCAGCTCGCCACGCGGACCTTCTTGTTCGTGGGCGGAATCGGCGGGCCGGCGGGGTTCGCAAGCGGTTTTAGGTGCGTCCCGGTCACCGTGTACTCAGCGCAGACCCATTCGCCTTGTGCGAACGCTCGTTCGCGTTTCGCGTCCATGTCCGGGAACGCGTCGAAGAACGTCCTGTAGAACTTAACCAAATCCGACCGCCCCTTGCGCGGCTCAGCGCGGTCCGGTGCGAATTGTACCACGGATTCCGCGTGGAGATTCGCGAACTGATCCCAGTCTCGTGCCATCTGCACCTTTTCCAGTCGGTCGATAACGGCGATGCTATCGTGCTGCGTCACAGATTTCCCCCGGCCCCCCATCACGTTCCTGTATTTGAGGCCACCCCCGAGTCCCAGGAATATTGTTCTGCAATCTCGCTCGGCTTCAAAGACCAAGTTCCTAGCGCGGAAGACTTGCGTGAATCATGACAGCACACGAGTGTCATTATGGGGTACCGGCACCACCCGCTGAGCTCACCGCGGGTCGAACCCGATCGCATGAGCAAGGGGATTGTGCGGGACTTGGAGCCCAAGCTCCACCCCGTTCCGAAGGGGGGACGAAGAGCCCAGGAGAATCGCAGATGAGCTGACTTGTCAGACGGACTTGGTGAAACTTTGCCAAGAATCATTTCCGGAGCTTATCGGGTAATCGCGCATCTTCGCGAAGTCGGAGAACCCCGCTTCCATCGTTCCCGAACTAGCCGCGCAGGATCGGTCGGGTGAGGCAGGTCGGACCCCCCTCGGCTTTGAGGCTGATCTCACTCCCTTCGTAAGTGAACACGCGGCAACCCAAACCTTCGAGCCTTTGTTGTGTGATCGGGTTAGGCGCGAGGATCAAACACCGCCGAGGCGCGAGGGCGAGGACGTTCGTTCCCATGGACTCAAACTCGCCTCGCGGCACTTCAAGGAATTCAAACCCCCTGTCTCGGAGGAACTGTCGGAATGGCACGGGGAGGAGCTGCGGGTACACGACCGCGAGGTCGACATCGACGAGGCTAATCAGCGACATCAGGTGAAGGCAGGAGTTGGGCCCGCGATAATATGGCAGCGGCACCGGCTCAACGTCGACCCCCAGCTCACGCACCGCGTCCCTCAGTTGGCGCAGCCCTTCCGCGTTCGTTCGAAATCCCTGTCCGACCGCGAGTGTGTCGTGATCGATCCACAAGAGGTCGCCGCCCTCGGCGATCGCCTCCCCATGAAGTGTCGCAACGATCGGCACGCCGACCTGTTCCAAACGGCGGGCCAGGCTAGCCTCCTCGCCCCTTCGAAGCTCCTTGCCCATGCGAAGGACGACGGCCCCACTGTCTGTGACGATCGCGGGATCGTGAACGAAGATGGCGTCGGCTCGGTCCGGTTGCGGCTCATCGTGCCGAAGAACCTCGATTCCCTCTCCCTTCAGCACGTCTACGAACGCGTCGTGCTGCGACTGCGCCGTTGGAAGGTGCGGTGCGCTCGCATATCCCCATTTCAGTGGATCGGCAACGGAGAACGCGCCGTCGGGCCGTTTGACGAGGACCTTCCTCAGCGGACCGATCATGCTCTGGCACCCGTACGGCTTCACAGGATTCCGTGAACGCGCCCCGCAACATACGGTTTCCGCAACCGTTCGCGGGCTACCATGAAATCAGTGGTTGCCTTCGTCAAGATCCTAAATGGCGAGGTCCCCTGAGGCGGGGCCTCTCGTCACCTTCGAGGGCGACCGGGCCGCCTATTTTCCCCTCGGTGGAACATAGCCGATTCCTTGGATCTCGATTCTCATCCCGAAAAGGAGGTCGGCCCGGACCGTCGCCCGCGCGGGTCGAGGTTCTTTCCTGAAATATTCCGCGTATACCCGGTTCATACCGTCGAAGTCGCTGAGGTCTTTCAGATACACTGTCGTCGAAAGGACGCAGTCCAGTCGCGAGCCCGCGGCTTCAACGACCTTCCGGAAGTTCTCCATCGTCGCCTTCGTTTGGAAGGCGATGTCGCCCTCCTTCACTTTCCCATCCTGCCCGATGGGCCCCTGGCCCGCGACAAACAAGAGATTTCCGTACCAGACTCCCCAAGAGAACGGCAGACCAAGTGATGGAAGGTCCGTTTTCACTGCTCGGTGTTTCATGGCAGGAGTAACCGCCCTGCCGAGCTTTAGCCGTGTCGTGGTCTTTGGAAGCGAAATGCATTGGCTCGACACGAGCCAATGCATGCCGAGGTTACAGACGTCGAGGTAGCCGAGGGAGTGGACCGGGTGGGATTTGAACTACCATCCCCTCCCAGCCGCTTACCGATCGTAGATCGATTCCCTGTGTCCAACTTTGAGCACGAGAACTCGCAATAGACTCTCTTTAATGTCGAGGATGACTCGATAGTCCCCGACTCGGAGTCGGTAGTAGCTGGAGTTGACGAGCCGCTGCACAAATCGGTGGGGATTCTCTGCGAGTTCTCCGACCCTGTCGAAGATCCGGCGGGCGATCGTTCGATCCAGCTTCTTCAGCTGGCGAATCGCCGAATCGGACCAGATGATCTCAAAGACCATCAGAGGCCCAACTCGTCTTTCAGTTGCTGATGGGTCCGATACTTACCCGCCTTGATCTCGCGAATCGCCTGCTCGATTTCCTTCTTGGTCTGATCGTTCAGTTCACGCAGATCCTCGAGGAGCCTGTCGAGGACTTCCTCATACGTCTCGCGAGGGTGCAGCTTCATCCTTTCGAGAGTCTTCTTCATCTCCTGGCTGAGCTGGATGGTAGTCGTGGCCACGGTGAACGGAGAGGGCGGAGGTACTTATTATAGGTTCCTATAGCATGCAATAGGACGGTATGGATTGATCGGGAATGGACCGTGTGGGATTCATACCGTTATGGGTTCAGAACCATCAGGTCGCGGCTCTAGACCCGAGGTGAGCGTTTGGTCGAGGCTCGACCGGATGTGAATCGCGTCCGGTTTGGGTCCGTCACTTCTGGCACGACGAGCATCCGAATCTGAACAACTCCCCCTCATGTTCATACCGACCCTCAGCACGTCACGGGAACACCGTTGTCGGGTGAGGTGGAGAATCGCTCAAGGACCGCCGCCGCTCTGAGTACGGCACCGCCCAAAAGGACGCCCGTCGACAATCGCCCAGCCAATTGTCACCACGCACCTGGTTCCTTCAAGCCGGAGGCTTCTCAATCATTGCCTGAACCCGGGCGCCTTCTCCGACGCCAGAGAAGGCATGCGGCAAAGGCGAGAAGCAGCACGGCAACTAGGAGCAGCAGTACGCAAGGCCAGAGTCCGTAGGGTCCCGTTTCGCTGAACACGTCCTTGTCCACTTTGAACAAACAAGGTCTTCGCCATGGGACAGAAGAACTGGACGAGTGAGGCGATTTGAACTTTCTTCCCATGTTGAACGTGCTTGAGGGCCTCCCTCAGGAAAGCCTGATTGTACTTTCCTTCGACCAAAATAAGCGGGTCAGTTGGGTAGTACAGCAACGGATGGACCCACCTTGATACCCCCGAGCGTGCTGACCTTTCCAAGACCGCGTCCTGGGAGAGAGACTCCTCGAAAGTAGCGCCGCTGGAGGTCTGCTCGAGTGAGACGGGCCTATCGCCATACCCGCGAAGGCCTGCGTCCCTTCGGGTCGGCTACTTCGGTGCGTGGATGGAGACCGTCGTGCCGAGTCCCTGGGGCGGGAAGCCCTTGGTCCACCTCACCCGGACGGCCCGTCCCCGCCCGTGGCGGTCCACCACACGACCCACGGTGCGGAAGCCGTCGGCCCGCGTCCACTCGACCCGCGCCCCGATGAGGGCCTCAGGGTCCCCCGCGTCGGACAGCTCTACGATCGTCTCGTACGGATGCTGACCTCGACCCTTGCCTTGCCGGAAGGAAATCACGACGCCTCGAACCGGTTCGACGTTCTCATCCGCTGGGAGCCTTTTCTTCATCCCACCGCCTCGTACCCTTCCACGCGAGGAAACTCTTAAGGATTTCTCCGCCCATTTCTTAGGGACTACCATACCATCGAGGTTTTTCTGACCGCGTTCCGATGGAATGAGCATTGGCTGAACCTGGCGACACGCATTCTACGCACTTCTCGTCGTCCAGCGGCACGAGCTGCACCGCCACGGAAGGTCCGGCCACGCGCGCGGCATGCGCCGAAACGAGAAGAAGCCTTTGACTTCCTCTCCCGTCGGGCGGGCGCACGCTCCGCCCCGCCGCCTCTTGCACCGCACAATCCTTATTCCGTGCGACGGACGGGCCGCTAGACCGAGCGTGAAACCGCTTCTAGTCCGGCTTAGCGCGGGAAATCCTGCTGAGTGGACCAGGTGGGATTTGAACCCGCCGAGGAACACGCCGAGGTCCGGACCGCGCCTCGGACGGAGCCGAGCGGGAGCCAGACGCCCACCTCGCCTGATGTCGCGGTCACCCGCAGAACGCGCTTTCGCGGACCGTACTCCGAGTCTAGCCGCCCCCGTGTCTTCTTGCCTATGTGCGCTGAGCGGCTATCTGGGCAAGTGAGCGGTCGGTGACTGCGGACGAATCATGGTCATTGGCATCATACCCCCTTCTGGAATACTCATCACGATGTTTGATCAACAGCCAGGCTTCTTTGCCTCCAAAGCCTGCGGTACGAACAAGAGCGAATGAGCCTCGTAGTTTCTGCCCGTAAAGGCGAAATTTCAAGTTCCCATCTTGCAGGCTCTTGCGTGCGACCTCTTCCGCTTCTGTTTTTTTCGTGATTTCCTTCCTGACGCCTTTGCTTACTTCAACTTCAGGGCTGTAGGTTCCTTCATCCCAGATCATGACGGGCCCCGCTCCGTATTCGCCATTTGGAATAACTCCTTCAAAGTGTCGATACTCAAGTGGATGATCTCCCGTCGGCAGTGCCAGTCGCTTTGCAGAGGTGTCGAGTGATGGACCTTTCGGGATGGACCACGAAGGCATCACCCCTCCTATCTCGAGCCGGAAGTCGTAGTGAAGCGAGGTAGCTTTGTGCTTGTGGACAACGAAGACGAGTTGCTTGTTTTTCTGATCCCTTTTCATAGAAAGAACAGGCTCGGTCCAGGCGCATCGACTAGAACCCCCCGGTTTCACTTAATCTTTTTTTCATTTGCAACGAAGAATCCTGAGTCATTGCAGTGGTATTGCCCCCTCAATCGTTCCCCTAAGAAGCCAAGACTGTGTTCACCGGGCACGGTCAGTGTCTGAGACAGGACGCCTCATCGGCTGGCCCAACGAATCATCCTGGGTGCGGTAAGCCTCGGACTCCATGGAAAAGTGGACCGGGTGGGATTTGAACCCACGGCCTCTACCATGCCAAGATAGCGATCTTCCAGCTGATCTACCGGCCCAGCAATCGGCTTCAAGGAGCGGGTGGGATAAGAACATACCCTGGGTACAGCACGTTAGCTGGGTCGGACCCGGACCTTCGGCTCGCGCTTCACTGCGCTCGCAAACCGTTCAAGCTTCTCGAGGCCGCGGAACTTCTCGCCCGGAACCTCGACCGGATAAATGGCCGTGAGGCACCCGAAGCAGATGTCCTCCCGGGAGTGGTCGAGCGCGCGGATCAGTCCCGGCATGCTGAGGTATCCGAGCGAGTCCGCACCGACGAACGTTCGAATGTCCTCGACGGTCCGGTCGTTCGCGATGAACTGGTCCCGCGTCTTCATGTCGATCCCGAGGTAACACGGCGCAACGATCGGCGGGCAGCCGATCCGGAGGTGGACCTCGCGAGCGCCCGCCTCGCGGAGTATCCTCACGATCTTCTTGATCGTCGTCCCGCGGACGATCGAGTCGTCGACCAGGACGATCCGCTTGCGCTTCACGGCGGACTTGATCGGGTTCAGCTTGAGGAGGACGCCGACCTCCCGGTCCGCCTGTTCCGGCATGATGAACGTCCGCTCGATGTACCGGTTCTTGATCAGGCCCTCGACTACGGGGAGGCCGCTCACCTGCGAATAGCCCTGGGCCTGCGCCCGCCCGCTCTCCGGGACGGGCACGACGATGTCCGCATCCACGGGATACTCCCGCGCGAGCTGTTGGCCGATCTTCACGCGCGCGTCGTACACGAGCCGCCCGTCGAGCACGCTGTCGGGGCGGGCAAAATACACCCACTCGAACATGCAGTGCGCGGTGTTCATCGGGTGCGGGAGGCGGAACGACTCGACATGGTCCGGGTGGAGCTCGACGATCTCCCCTGGCTTGAGGTCCCGCACGAACTTGAAACCGAGCGTGTCGAAGACGACGCTCTCGGACGTCGCCATGTACGCGCCGTCTTTGAAGCCGATGCAAAGGGGCCGGATCGCAAGGGGATCGCGGACCGCGTACGCGGTGCCGTCGATCATGATCACGAGAGAATAGGCGCCGATGAGGCGGCGGGTGAACTCCTTCAGCGCGCGCTTCACGTCGCCGGACTTCGTAAGCTCGTTCGCGAGGAGCCGGACGATGACCTCGGAGTCTGAGGTCGTCATGAACGCCCAGCCCTTCCGCGTGAGCTCATCTCGAAGGAGGCCCGCGTTTACGATGTCCCCGTTGTGACCGAGCGCGATGTCCCCGTGCGCGGTGGAGACGACAATCGGCTGTGCGTTGTCGAGCACGGAGGAGCCCGTTGTCGAGTACCGGACGTGCCCGATCCCAACATTCCCGAGGAGCTTGTCCAGGTCCTCCGGCGGGAACACCTCGTGCACGAGGCCCATCCCCCGGCGGGAGCGGGTCTCCCCGCCATCGTACACCGCGATCCCCGCGGATTCCTGCCCGCGGTGCTGGAGGATCCGGAGCGCGTAGTAGAGGTCCCGATTGGCGGGCTCCCTCGATGCCACGGCGACGATGCCACACTTGTCCGATGGGCGGAGCTCGCCGAACTCGCTCACGGAACGACCTCCGAGAACCGAATCGAGCGCACGGGACGGACGTTTCGGATGGGCCCTCGCCCCGCGGGGTCGCCCGGCCGGCGCAGCACGAGTCTCAGTAATCTCTGAACCTTATTTACCTTTGCCGCGGAGCGTCGAACCGTCACGCTCAGTGGCGCTTCGCCCACGTGAATCGACGAAGCTTCGCGCTCCGGCCGTATCCGCATGAGGCGCAATACCCCTTCTGCTTGTGATACGCGTGCTTCCCGCACCGACGGCACCGGATGTGGACCGTCGCGCGTCCCATCTTTCCGAGTGAGGCGGTCCCCTTCGTCACTGAAGAGCCTCACGGAGAGATGTAGATCACGTTGTCGCCGCGGACGATCGCGAGGTCCATCTTCTTCCGGGACTCGCCGTTCAGAAGTTCCTCAGCGTTCCGGAGCACGACGTTCATGTGCGGGTCGAACCCGTCGAGAAGCCCGCGGTACCCCCTGCCCCCCTTGAGCTCGACCATCACGCTCGAGTTGATGGACTGGTTCAGGAGAGAAAGCGGCTTGATCATGGAAATCCGTCGAGACAAATCGCGTCATTACTTAAAGGTATTCGCTCGCAACGAGGACCGACGGGGCCCGAACCGCGGGCCCCCATTCTCCGGATGACAGAGAAATCAGCGCGATTCCTCGACCTCGTTTGCAATCTCTTTCGCCCCCGCTCCCTTCGCGGGGTTTACGAGGAACTTGCCGAGGCCGAGGATGTCCATCCCGACGATCACGTGGTACTTCATCGCCCGTCGGCTCGCGACTGCCACGGCGATGTCGAACTCCTCGCCGGCGATAATGAGGTCCGCATCGACGAGAGGGCGGGTCTCGGCGTGCCTGCTCGTCGGCACGCGGATCCGCACTGTGTCGAGGATCGGACCGAGCCCGATCCGGGCCGCGATGCCCGTGTCCACGGTCGTGCGGCTCGCGCCGGTGTCGATCTTCGCGAGGACCGTAACCTTGCCCGTCTTCCCCCTCACGGTGACGGTTTCCACGACGCCGATGACTCGCTTCGTGCGGGACTTCTTCATGCGCATCGAGCCGGGGGGAGCCCTTCCTCGTTTGCGCATGATGTCCTCCTCTATGATTCTTCCCTTCCGCGCGCGGGACTCGAACGATACGTTTTTCCGGGTTAGGGGAGTTCGTGGCGCCCTTGGTGGGTCGCGGCGCATGCGGATCGGTGTGATTTCGAAGAAGCGGACGTTCTGGGCCACGAAGAAGATCCTCCAGGCAATCAAGGATCGAGGTCACGAACCCGCCTACGCGAAGACGGACGAGATTCGCCTCGTTGTCGGCGACCCGCCAGACGCGCTGATCGAGGGCCGGTCGGTTCGGGAGGGCGCCGTCTACATCCCGCGGGTCGGGCGGTCGATGACGGACTTCGGCGCGATGCTGCTCCGGCAACTCGAGCTGATGGGCATTCCCGCCACGCTCAGCGACGAGGCCCTCATCACGGCGCGGAACAAGTTCCTCGCGCTCCAAGCGCTCCACACGGCGGGGGTCCCGGTTCCCCGGACCGTCCTCCTCGCATCCCGACCCACCGTCATGGAGGCGCGGACGTTCGTGTCGTATCCTGCGGTCCTGAAGATCCTCCGCGGAACGCAGGGAATCGGCGTGATGCGGGTGAAGGACCTCGATGAGACCGCAAGTATCGTGGACACCCTGAATCTCTTCGGCGAAGTGGTGTGCCTACAGGAATACATTCCGAATCCGGGGATCGACATTCGAGCGTTCGTCGTCGACGACGAGGTGATTGCATCCATGAAGCGCATCGCCCCTCACTACGAATGGCGTGCAAACATCCATCTGGGAGGCAAAGGCCAGAAGATTGAGCTCGACGACACCACGAAGGAAATTGCGATTCGAGCCTCGAAGGCCGTCGGCCTCGAGATCAGCGGCGTGGACCTGATCATGAACGGGGACAACCCCTACGTGCTCGAGGTGAACGCCTCTCCCGGGTTCCGCGGACTTCTCGAAGCGACCGGCGTGAATGCCGCGGAGGCAATCGTCGATTACGCCATCGAGAAGGCGAAGGCCGGCAGGTAAGTGCGATGGCGGACGAGCGAATTCCCGGGAATCGCGTTGTCGGACGGACGAAGCAGGGCGAGCTGACGGTCGACGAAATCGCGGACCTCCTCCCGGGCTTGGCGTCCCTCATGGACGAGCTCGCCCGGCGATACTGGGTGATGTACTATGCGGCCCGCGCGGGGAACTGGGACCTGGCCCAGTACGAATGGCGGGAGAGCGTGAAGCTCCTCCAGAAGATGGCGAAGACCCGGCCGAAGTACGCGGAGGACCTCGCGGCGTTCGAGCGGGAGACGTTCTCGAAGATCGGCGACAGCCTGGAGCATACGGACGTTGCTGCGTTTGAGAGGGCGTTCCAAGATGGGATTGCCGCGTCCGACTCGTATCACGACAAGTGGGCGAAGCCGTACATTCGGTTCCGTCTCCCAAACCGTCCGCCCGACTTCCTCGACGTCAGCCGCGACTAGAGGCGACGCACCGTTTGACATCCGGCCAGAGCTACCGCCTCCGTTGCCTCAGGGCGGAGGCCCTGGTTCTCCCTCGTCTCCAGGGCCCGTCGTCGCCGAGACCACGGTGCACGTCGGGGAGCCTTTTATCCCATTACCGCTTTCGCTTCCGCGATGGAGAGAATCGAACTCGGGACGAGCGGCCTCCAGGTCTCCCGCATTGGTCTGGGGATGTGGCAGGCGAGCGGGGTCCAGTGGGGCGCGGACGTGAATGACGCGGACTGCATCGCGGCGATGCGGCGGGCCGTGGAGCTCGGCGTGAATCTCATCGACACCGCGGAGGTGTACGGCCAGGGCCATTCCGAGGAGGTCGTGGGACAGGCAATCAAGGAGATCGGCCGGGACAACGTCGTCGTTGCCTCGAAGGTCGCCGGCCACCACCTGCGCCGCGACCACGTGATCCGCGCATGCGAGGGGAGCCTGAACCGGCTGGGCCTTAGCGAGATCGATGTCTACCAAGTCCACTGGCCCGATCCGTGGGAGCAAGTGCCACTCGAGGGGACGATGCGGGCCCTCGAGACCCTCCACAAGAAGGGTCGGATTCGCGCGATCGGGGTCAGCAACTTCGCGGTCCGCGACCTCGAGGAAGCCCGAGCCCACCTCTCGAACGCGGACGTCGTCTCGAATCAAGTACGGTACAGCCTCCTCCATCGCGAGGTCGAGGCGGAGGTCCTCCCTTACTGCAAGCGCGAGCGAATTACGATCCTCGCGTACAGCCCGATTGCGCAGGGCGCTCTCACGGGCCGATACGGCCCCGGAAATGTACCATCGGACAACGTGCGGAAGGCGAGCCGCCTTTTCCGTCCAGAGAATTTGCAGAGGGCCGAACCGCTCGTTGCCGTCCTCCGACGTTTCGCAGAGGCTCATCAAAGGACGATCCCGCAGGTCGCCCTGAACTGGTTGCACCGGGACTCGGTCGTCATCCCGATTCCGGGCGCGAAGCGGCCCGCGCAAGCGGAGGAGAACGCGGGCGCGACGGGATGGGCCCTTACGGACGGCGAAGTGCGGGAGATTGATGAGGTGTCGGCGTCCCTCCATCTCGAACTGTTCTGAACGGAGAACCCTGAATGCGGGGGATGGGAATTCCCGCCTCGCGGACGGTCCGCGACGCCTTTGAACCCATGGACTCCTACGAGACCGGATCTTAAGTCCGGCGCCGTTGTCCTAGCTTGGCTACCCCCGCAGTCCTCCGATGGGAGGGCTCGCCATTAACCTTCCCTCCTTGGACCGAGTGAGGATGGCTTTTAGTGCGCGGACGCGGTTCCGACGCGGGAGACGCGATGGGAAACCTCACAGGCCGGTTTGCCCTGATCACGGGCGGGAGCGGCGGGATCGGTCGGGCGACAGCGCTCGAATTTGCTCGGGAAGGCGCGCGCGGAATCGGAGTCCACTACGTGACAAACCGATCGGCGGCAGACGCCGTCGCGAAAGAGGTGGAGGCGCACGGCGCGAAGGCGCTTCCGATCCAGGCGGATGTCTCGAAACCTCACGAGGCGAAGCGGATGGTCGACACGTTCGTGAAGACGTTCGGGCGCCTTGATGCGCTTGTCTGTTGTGCGGGCCACCCGTTCCGGCGGGACGAGTGGTTCGCCCGCCTCGAGGATCTCGCGGAGGAAATGCTCCTTCGCCCTCTCCGTGTCGACCTGTTCGGGTCCCTCTTTGCGGTGCAGGCCGCAGTGCCGGTGATGAAGAAGCAACGCGGAGGATTCATCGTCCTCATCGGGTCGACCCCCGCGATTACGGGCGACACCGTTGGCCTTTCGTATTTAGTCGCGAAGGCGGGTGTTCTCGCGGCGACCCGCGGGCTCGCGCAGATCCTCGGACCCCACAACGTGCATGTCAACGCGGTCGCTCTCGGCGCGTTCGACACGGGGGCGATGGCGGTCCTCACGAAGTCTGAGCGGAAGGCGTTGGCGGATGAGGCCGCGTTGAAGCGACCGGGCGACCCCGTAGAGATCGCAAGAAAGATCGTCTTCCTCTGCTCCGACGACGCTTCCTTCATGACGGGTCAGACGCTCGTCGTGGACGGCGGCTATGCGATGCGCTAAACATGGTGGCGGTGGCTGCCCTCATAGAACAGCTCGCCGCGGGTCCCGCACGCGTGACACGTGACGACCAACCGGATTCGCGACCCTTCCGGCCGTTCCCGCAGGATCCAATGGCACCGCCCGCACTCGCAGAGGAGTCGGAGTTCGTCCCCTTCGTCACCGAGCTGCAGGACGAGCTGTCTCGGGTCGACGAGCCGCCATTCTTTAACGACGGCCCCCGAAAGCTCATGGAGGGGGACTTCCCGCACGGTTCGCCTCGGCCACCCAAGCGGCTCTGCGGCTTTGACCCTTTCGTTCTCGAGGCGGAGAGACAAGAAGACGATGGGCCCGTCCGGATTTGAACCGGAGTCGCCAGCACCCCAAGCTGGTAGGATACCAAGCTACCCCACGAGCCCGCGCCGCGCAGGTACGCCGGGGGAAGCAAAAAGGTGTCGTCCCTGGAGTTCAGCCGAACGGCACGACCTCGTCGATGAGGTCCGCGTTCGAGAGGAGCATCCTGCGGCAGCAGTAGCGTCGGAGCCCAAGGTCATCGAGGACGGCCGCGGGAGGTTCGCCCTCTCGCACGCGGGTGACGAAAGGGTCCCACAGCGATCCGACGACTTTCCCACAGGTAAAGCACCGAACGGGGATGATCATGGGCTCACCGATACGACTTCTGCCGCTTCTTCCGGGCCCCGCGGCCAAGGGGTTTCTTCGGCAGCTTCCGTCGCGTGTCCGGGACGATTAACGTGCGATCGTAATCCCGGTAGAGCGACTCGAGCTCCGTGTCATTGAGATACTGCACCAGGCCCCGGGCGATCGCGGTCCGGATCGCGTCGGCTTGGCCCATGATCCCGCCGCCGTGCACGTTCACCGTGATGTCGACGGAATCCGCCCTCTTGCCAGCGAGGCGGAGGGGCTCGAGGATCTTCATTCGAGCGAGGTCTGGCTCCCAGATCTCCACGGGACGCGAGTTGATCCGAATGATCCCCGTCCCCTTCGAGACGGACGCCCTCGCAATCGCGGTCTTCCGCTTCCCGCTCGAGACGATGACCTTCAGAAGGATCCCCCCAACCGCTCCGAGATTTCGCCGAGGGTCATGTACCGAACCGTGTTAACGCGGTCAGCGCCCGGCACGCGCTCGAGCGCCTGGTCCTTCACCGCCGCGGGCACGGACACGTACACGCGGAGGCGCTTCATCGCCTCTCGCCCCCGAGGCTGCTGGTAGGGAACCATACCGCGGATCGACCGCCAGAGGATGCGATCCGGGCGCCTCGGGTAGAATGGCCCCTTCCGCTGGCTTCCCCGCTCACGTCGCTCTCGGAACTCGTTGAGGAGCCAGCCCCGTCGCCCCGTGATCAACGACTTCTCTGCGTTGACGATCACGACGTCTTCTCCATTGAGGAGGCGCTTCGCGACGGCGCTCGAAAGGCGCCCGATGACATGTCCCGTCGCGTCGATTACGACCATCGCACTACCCCAGGATCTGGACGCCCGTGCCCTGTCGGTGCGCCCGGGCGAATTCTAGGAGCGGCATCGAGATTCCGCCGACTTCCTCGACTTTCTTCCGCGCGGCGGCGGATGCACGGAACGCGGCGAGCGTAACAGGGAACGGGAGGGATCCGCTTGACAGGAGGACGCCCGGGACGACGACCTGCGCACCCTTCGCGGCGTGACGGGCCACGCGGCTCAGGTTCACCTCGGACCAGTTCTTCCGGGGCCGCTCGAGGCGCTCCGCGACGGCCCGCCAGATCGGGGCGTCGTGCTCCCGGGAGAGGGCCTTCAGCTCGTCGATCACGCGCTGCAGGTCAGGGTTCGTTTTCACCCGATGGGGCATTGCAAAACGCCTCGGAAGTCGCGAGTACAAACGGGCGTGATATAAACGTTTTGGTGAGGAGGACCTCCATTTCTCCCTGTAACCAGAGATCGCGGGCGAGCGCCGCCCTAGCGCGATGGGGAGCGCGGGTCAGAAAGTTTAAGCCCGTTGCGAATTAAATAATACATCTCCTATACCCCCGCCTTCCCGGTGACCCGATGATACGGTTCGGCCCCTCTGGAATCCCCCTCAGCTGCAAAGGGCGGACGCTGCGGGATGGAATTGAGGACGTTCACAACCTCGGGCTCACCGCCATGGAGGTCCAGCTCGTCCGCGTGAACCTGAACGAGCGATACGCGACGGACGAGGATATCGACCACACGATTCACGAACTTCCGGGGGAGCTCGTCGTCCGGATCGGCCGACCCGAAGAACGGAAGATGAGGTTCATTTCCGATTTCCACACCAAGATCGAGCGCGGCGATCTCCTCTATCCCCTCGCCAGCGGGGTCGCGCGGGACTACGAGGAGCTCGAGGAACTCGGAAGGATTGCGAAAGAGCTCGACATCCAGATGTCCCTCCACGCGCCGTACTACATGGACCTCGCGGACGTCGACGGGCTTGCGGAGAAGAGCCGCGACGCGATTCTCTGGGGATCGCTCCTCGCTCACGCGGTGCAGGGCACGACCGTCGTCGCCCATCTCGGCAGGTATGGTGGGCTCGCTCCGACGGAGGCCCTCGAGAAAATCCGCGAGAATCTCTCGATCGTTCGGCAGCGGATGGACGCGGCGAATCTGTCTCCTCTGCTCGGCGTCGAGGCGAGCGGGCTCCAGGAGGTCGTCGGTAGCCTCGACGAGATCCTCTACCTGGGGAACTCGATAAAGGGCGTTGTCCCCGTCCTGAACTTTGCGCACCTCCACGCGCGTGAGGGGGGGATCCTCCGGCGCCCGGAGGACTTCGCAATGATCCTGGACAAAGCGCAGCGCTTTGCGAATGGACCCTTCCACGCGCACTTCAGCGGTGTCGAGCACGCAGGCGGGAACGAGATCCGCTACACGCCGATCAAGAAGGGCGACCTGCGGTTCGAGCCGCTCGCGGAATGCCTGCTCGGCGACTCGTACGACATCACGCTGATTTCCTCGTCCCCGCTCCTCGAGCACGATGCGATGTACATGAGGGTGATCTTCGACCGGGTCCTCGCGAAGAAGGCCGCGCGCCCGCTGGAGCCGGAGCGGCCTCCGGAGCGCCTACTGCTTCCCACAGCGAAGCCCGTCGCGAAACCCGCCCCGAAGCCCGTGGCAAAACGAGCAGAGAAGAAGCCCAGCCAGAGACTGGCTGCCCGAAAGCGAAAGCCGGAGGCGAAGCGGCGGCCGAAGTCCCGGCCGGCAAAGCTCAGGAAGACTGCGAAGCCAAAGAGAAAGGCCGCGAGGCGGCGCCGTTGACGTCGAAGGCCGCGACGGCCTACATTCTCGAGCGTCTCGGAAAGATGCTCGCTGAGGACCGCTCTGCAGAGATCTCCGCCTCAGTCGACCTCATCGTGAAGGCGCCGAAGGTCTTTGTCTACGGGGTCGGTCGCTCGGGCCTCGTCGCCCGCGCGGTCGCGATGCGCCTCGTCCAGACGGGCCTCAATTGCTACTTCATCGGTGAGACGATCACGCCGATCGTCGAGTCCGGGGACTGCGTCCTCATCGTTTCGAACACGGGGGCCACGATGTCCGCGGTCCAGACGGCAAACATCGCCCGCCGGGTCGGTGCATCCGTCGTGAGCGTGACCGGCAACCGGACGTCGAAGCTCGCGCACGCGTCGAACGTGGCGATTACGATCCGCGAGGAGCCGAAAGCGTCGACGTCGAAGTACGCCCCCCTCGGGACTCTGTTCGAGGACGCGGCGCTCCTCCTCCTCGACGGCTTCGTCGCGGACGTCATGGAGCGGCTCGGCGAGACAGAGGCGACGATGCGGGGCCGCCATGCGATCATGGTGTAGCGCGGAGCCTGTGCTCGGCATCGCATCGATCATCGTCCGCCGCAGAATGTGATTCGCGCCGAGCGGGAACCGGGAGTCTTTATCTGCGTGCCCCGAATACTCCGCCGGAATGCCCGAAGAGTTCGTCGTCACGCCTTGGGAGGTGCGCGGCAAGGTCGACTACGACCGGCTCATCGAGCAGTTCGGAACACAGCGGATCGACGCGAAACTCTCCGAGCGGGTTCGGAAACACACGGGTGAACTGCATCCACTCCTCAAGCGAGGGCTCTATTTCTCCCACCGGGACCTTCCGTGGATCCTCGACGAGTACGAGAAGGGGAACCCGTTCTCGCTGTACACGGGCCGCGGGCCGTCGAGTGCGATGCACCTCGGCCACATGATCCCGTTCTACTTCACCGCGTGGCTCCAGAAGCACTTCAAGGCGAATGTATGGATCCAGGTGACCGACGACGAGAAGTTCTGGTTCCGGGATTTCGACACCCTCGAGGAAGCGACGCGAGTCGGCTACGATAATGTCCTCGACATCATCGCGGCGGGGTTCGACCCGAACCGCACGAGGATCTTTCTCGATACGGAGTACGTCCGGAAGCTCTACCCAATCGCGGTCCAGATCGCAAAGCGAATCACGTTCTCGACCGCACGGGCCGTCTTCGGGTTCGACACCTCGAACAACCTCGGGCAGATTTTCTATACCGCCCTCCAGTCCGTTCCCTGCTTCCTCGAGTCGATCGAGGAGGGCCGAAACGTGCCGTGCCTGATTCCCTGCGGGATTGACCAGGACCCCCACTTCCGGATCACGCGAGACCTCGCAGAGTCTCTCGGGTTCTCCAAGCCCGCACTTATCCACAACAAGATGATGCCGGGCCTGAAGGGCCTCGACTCCAAGATGTCGTCGTCCGCTCCCGACACCGCGATCCTCATGACGGACTCCCCGGAGGTCGCCATCGTGAAGATCCGGAATGCGTTTACCGGCGGCCGCGCGACGGAGGAGGAGCAACGCCGGCTCGGGGCGAACCCGGATATCTGCTCCATCTTCGCGTACTACACATACCTATTCGCGCCCGAGGACAGGTATTGGGAGGACGTCGAGACGACGTGCCGTGGCGGGCAGCGGATGTGCGGGGACTGCAAGATGGAACTCGCAAATCATGTCGTCCGGTTTCTCGAGGAACACCAAACGCGCCGGGAGCGCGCGCGGGACCAGATCGAGAAGTTCGTTGTGCGTGACTGAACGGTCGTTCCCGCCACCCCGGTAAGCTCAGGATGTGGGTGACGCGGAACGCGCAGTCGAAGCGAAACCATGGTAGTTCGCGCTCTGGAGGGTCCGCAGTTTCCCCGCGGGCTCCGCGAGGCGTTGCGCTCGATGTCGGATGCCCGGTTATATAGACCGTTCCATGGTTACCACACTTGAGAATGGCGATCGGACTTTCGCGGCTCGTCGGGTCGGCAAAGGCTTTATCGCGAGCCCGAATAGCGGGGCGATTTCCTTGGACGCGGCGGAGTCCCTGAGCTACCTCGAGAGGAAGGTCCTCCTCGCGCTCAAGGAGGGCGATCCCGCCACGCCCGAGGATCTCGTGAAGCGCGGGAAGTTCCGCGAGCTTGTCGAGGTGATGAACGCCGCGTCATGGCTCGTGTCGAAGGGCCTGGTCGCGATGCGGGAGCGGGTGCAGCGCCACTACCGCCTGACGAGTAAGAAGTGGGCATCGAAGCCGCTCCCCGAGCGGACGCTGCTCGCCAAGCTCCACGGCGCGCGCGGGAATGAATCCCTGGGGGCCCTCCGGAAGCGCGCGAAGATGTCGGAGGAAGTGTTCTCGATCGCTCTCGGCTGGATGCGGAAGAAGGGCTGGGCGACCGTCGACCGCGCGCCGGGTGGCGCGAGGGTTTCGATCACGGATGCGGGGAAGGCCGCGCTCGAGGAGAAGGGGCGCGATGAACTCGTCCTCGCACGGCTCAAGGGCGGCGAGCTTCCCGAGGAGCAGATCGACCCGAGCGTGCTCCGGGACCTCCGGACCCGCCGGGAGGTCGTGAAGGAGCGGGAGAGCGTGCGGCGGGAGATTCGCCTGACCCGCGCGGGGCGGACGCTAGTGGACGACGGACTCGTGCTGAAAGAGGAGGCATCGCAGCTCACCTCGGACCTGCTCCTCACGGGCCGGTGGCGGGAGGTCGACATCCGCCCGTACGATGTTCGCGCGTTCGCCCCGAGCGTCCATCCCGGCAAGAAGCACATTCTGTCACAGTACATCGAGAAGATTCGGGGCATCTTCCTCTCGATGGGCTTCACGGAGATCGAAGGCGACTTCGTTCAGCCCGCGTTCTGGGTCTTCGACGCGCTGTTCCAGCCGCAGGACCATCCTGCGCGAGATCAACTCGACACGATGTACGTCGATGCGAAGCCCCGCGTCGGCCTCCCGCCGGAGGATGTCGTGGGCCGCGTCGCAGAGACACACGAGACCGGTGGCCGCACGGGGAGCGAGGGATGGCGCTACCGATGGTCGCGCGAGGAAGCGGAGCGGGCCGTGCTCCGTCCCCACACCACCCCGATCACGCTGAAGTACCTCGCGGAGCACCCGGATCCGCCGCAGAAGGCGTTCATCATTGGCCGCAACTTCCGGCGTGACGCGGTGGACTGGAAGCGCCTGCCAGAATTCCAACAGATCGAAGGCGTCGTCATGGAGGAGGGCGCGAACCTCTCGATGTTGCTCGGCACGATTGCAGAGTTCTACCGCCGCATGGGCTTCGCCCGCGTGAAGTTCCGGCCCGGGTATTTCCCGTACACGGAGCCGAGCATGGAGCCGGAGGGGATGCTCCCGGACGGCCGATGGATCGAACTCGGCGGGAGCGGGATCTTCCGCGTCGAGGTCACGGAGCCCCTCGGAATCAAGGCGCCCGTCCTCGCGTGGGGCCTCGGCCTCGAGCGGCTCGTGATGGTGATTGAGGGGATTACGGATGTTCGCCAGCTGTACTGGAGCGACATCGACTGGCTCCGGAACCGCAGCGTCGTTCGCTAGCGTTCTCGTTCAGATACGGACGCGGCAACCTTTATGGCGGGACCTCAGCATTGCGCGCGCTGAGGGACGGATCATGGCTGGCGTCGAGGACGAAATCGCCGCGGGCGAGCAAGCTCTGGGCCAGCTCGAGTACGCAGCCGCGTACAAGCACTTCGAGAAGGTGACGAAGGCGGACGCGTCGAACGCCCTCGCGTGGTTCGGACGTGCGGAGTCCGCTCTCGGCCTCCCGGACATCGAGCCCGAGGAGATCCTCGCGATGTACAAGAAAGCCGTCGAACTTCGTTCGGACGACCCGCAGTTCCTCGAGGCCCTCGCGAGCTTCTGCATGGACATGGGGCGCTTCAACGAGGCGGAGCAGTACTACAACAAGGCCGCGGAGGTCGACGGGGACAACGCGTCGCTATACTGGTCCGAGTTCGGTATCAACTACCGCGCGAAGGCCCCGATCGTGATGGAGAAGTTCCTCGACGACAAGACGCGGGACCTCATCACGCAAAAAGCGCTCAACTATGTGCTGAAGGCGCTGAACCTCTCGAAGGACGAGGCGCGACGCATCCTCCAGTGAGCCGCGTTAGACCGGCGGCGGGGGAAGCTCCACGAGCCGCCCGCCCTCACAGTCCGTGCAGAGCCCGTTCCTCGAATTGTAGTGGTGGCCGCAGACCGATTTGCCGCAGGCCGAGCACGTGAAGAACGCGGGGCGGGAGCAGATGTTGCACAGCGCGAACACGGCCACGTCCCGCCATGGGCCCGGCGCGCACTTAGTCCTTTTGGGGCCTCGCGGATCACGCGCGAAGTTCGCCGAGCGTCGTGGTTCGCTCCGCGAACGCATTGTGCTTGTGGATCGACTCCTCGCTCTCGCTCTTCACGCTCACAATCACGGAGTTCGGCAGCTTCGCGTACCGCTTGAGGATCCGCGCGAGGACCTCGCGGACGACGTCCTCGACAAAACGGGGCTTCCGATGGGCGGCCTCCACGAGACGGGCCTCCTCGGGTCGCTTCAGCAACTCGTACGTCGGCGAGCTCAGCGAGTCCTCCACAATCTCCACAAGGTCGTCCGCCTCGAGGTCAAATCCCTCCGGTTCATCAAGCATCAACGCCGTCCGATTCCGCTGGTTGTGTGTAATGATCGGGAAATCCTCCGGGAGCTTGCGGATGTCCGGGGACCGCTGCTCAAGTTCCGATCGAATTGTCTCCATCGCACACGGACACGCCGTCATCCCGACGACCTCGACGCCAATCGCCTTGTGCACCGTCACGGAACGTCCGCGTTTCGCGGTCGCCTTCGCGACGAGCCGGTAGGGCTCGAGGCTCTTGCGGCCCCAGGGCGATGTACGCTCGAGGAAGTAATCCGCGCGGGCCCACACTTCCGACGTCGACGCGTACTCGTGGCGGTCCAGGAGCGCCGTCGCGATCGTGTGGCAGAGGTCCTCGAGGCTCGGCACGGGCCGCCGCACAGAGTCATCCACAATCTCGCCGATGACTTCGAGATGGCGGGAGAGGTGCGACCCGCGCTGGCTCGCGGGGACGTCGACGAACACATCGAACATCGTCGGGAGCGTAACGGTTCGCCCCGGTCGGCGGACTTGGACGGGCTTCGCTACGCCTCGGACGCCGACCTTCGTCAGGCGGAACGAGTTCGCGGGCCGCTCATTCTGGACATCACGCGCCATCGAAACTGACCGCGCCACGTCGAGACATCGGCCCGTTGGGATAAAGGTTCGTCCACACTCTGGAGGGTCCTTCATTCGCCGACGAGTTTCACGATGACCTCGCGGGCGCGCGGCTTGTTGTCGAGCTCGAGGAACCAGATCTGCTGCCACCTACCCAGCTGGGGACGGCCGTCCTCGAAGGGAAACGTGAAGCTCTGTCCGAGGAGGCTGGCCCGCACGTGACTGTGGCCGTTGCCGTCGTGCCATTTCTCCTCGTGACGGTACCGATGTCCTCGGGGCGCGACGCGCTCAAGGAGAACGGCGAGGTCCTCGTCAACGTTCGCATCGGACTCGTTCGCGACGACGGCGCTCGTGCTGCTCGAAGAGAACACGCAAGCGATTCCGTTCCGAAGGCCGGACCGGTGGATTGCCGCCGCAACGTCCCGCGAGATGTCAATCGCCTGAACTTCGCCCTTCGTCTTCACTGGAAGGGTCTCGCTGTACACCGCCATCGCAGGTCCCTACATGTCGAAGGCGGCGTCTCCCTTAACCGCTTCGGAAAAGAAGTGCTTGCCGCGAGGTCGCGGCAAGCTTGGAGGAGCTCAGCGGTATCCGATGATGCCGCGGTCGTCGAACGCGACGGGCTGGGTGTCCCAGCTCGCCTGGACGGCGGGAGGTGCCGCAACCTGGACGCCGATCGGGGCGACCTGCGGCTCCTCCTCCAGCTCTCGGGCGACGTTCTCAACTTCTTCCGTCACGGTCGTCAGGAACGACTTCGCGAGGTGGTCGAGGACGCCCTCGATGACCGCCTGCACCATCTTGTTGATGAGTCCGAATCCCTCGCGGAGGGTGAGGTCCGGGAACTGCACGAGGCAATTGTTGTCCACGATGAGGACCGTGTCCGATGCGGCCTTGAGCCGTTCGAGGCCCGCCCGGGCCCGCTCGTCCCGGTTCTCCACGGCGAACGGGAGGATCGCAATCGACACGGTGACCGCGCCCTGGTCCTTCGCGGACGCGGCGACGACGGGGGCTGCGCCGGTCCCCGTGGCCCCGCCGAGGCCCGCGATCACGAACACGATGTCCGTCGAGAGGGCGTCGCGGAGCGCTTCGGAGGATTCTTCCGCCGTCTCCTCGACCGCTTCGACTGGGTCCTCCCCGTCCCGATGCCGGAGGAGGATCTTCACGTCGGCCACCGACTTCGTGAGGCCGCCAGGATCCGTGTTGACCGCGACGGTTTCGACGCCGTTCAGATCGCTGTCGTACAGAGCCCCGACGATGTTCCCGCCGGCGCCGCCCACGCCCACGACTGTGATCCGTGGGTCAACGCCGTCCTCGAACAGGGCGTTGATGACGTCATTCACATTGTCCTTCGGTATCATTCCTGGTGGCCTCCGCATCCCCGATCCCTGGAGCCGGTAGATCGAGGGGGGCCAGAGGGTGCGGACGTGGCGAAGGTGTGCATCCCATCCCTTCTGACAGGCATCTCACGCATCCCATTTCGTGAAGCGCCGCGATCGTCCGATGTCCTCTGGTCCTCACGCCAGCCCACGCTCAGGGTGGAATCACCCCGTCTTTCTCGCCCGTGGAGACAGACATGACCTTGCCGGTGATTTTGTCGATCTCCCGCCGGTGTTCATCGATCTCCTTCACCCGCTCCTTCTCGAACCACTCCTCGATTGCACGCACGACCGCGTGCTCCCGGCTGAGGAAGTAGCCGTCGGCGACGAGGTGGTCGATCAGCTCCAGGTACCTCCGTGGGACCCGAAGCTGGACGGTATTTCCGCCCATCGTGACGGATTCGATGAACGACTGGACCGCGTCGCGACACAATTGGGAGCGGTTCTTGTAGTTCGGATTGGCCGCTAGAAAGTGGTCAATCAGCTCGAGATTCTCCTTCTCGAGCCGCAGCGTGATCCGTTCGTTCTCGTCCATCCCGGAGCCACCTCACCGCCGGGAGCGGGTGTGACGCGAGTCATACCCAATCCGAGCGTGTGATGACGTTTTCGCGCGGGTATCCTCCAAGTTTTTATTTAAGTGTTTTGTCAATTGTATGACGACGTATGACACGGTCGCAGGACCACTATGGAGCCTTCAGTTATCGTCCCTTAGATTTTTATTCGGGTCGCTGAATGGAACCTTCCCCTTACGGAGTCGGGAAAGGTTTAACACAGACTCCGGGATGGGCGCCGCATGGCCGCTTTGCGCACCTACGACCCGAAGAAGGCGGAGCTGAGGTGGCAGCGCGCGTGGGCTCAGGCCCGCCTTTTCGAGGCCAGCGCGCGGCGCGGCCGCCCAAAGTGGTATTCGAACGTTCCGTACCCATATCCGGACGGCTTCATCCACCTCGGGCAGGGAATCGCGTTTCTTCGCGCAGAGTTTCAGTCCCGGTATCGCCGCATGGCAGGGTACAACGTCCTCCACCCGCAGGGGTTCCACTGTACGGGCCTTCCCGTCGTCGGCGCCGCGAGACGTGTCGCCGAGAGGGATCCGAAGCAGATCGAGGTCCTGCGTCAGATGGGGGTCCCGGATCGGGAGATCCCGAGGTTCGCAGACCCGCTCCATTGGATCGACGTGTTCCCGCGTGCGACGATGGAGGATCTTCAGCACCTGGGCGCCGCGATCGACTGGCGTCGTTCGTTCATTACAACGGACTTGAACCCCCCGTATGATGCGTTTGTAAAGTGGCAGTTCCGAAGGCTCCGCGAGGCAGGGTATGTACGGCTCGGGAAGCACCCCGTGATTTGGTGCCCACGAGACCAAGCGCCGATCGGTGACCACGACCGACTGGAAGGCGAGGGCGAGACGCCCGCGGAGTTCACGCTCTTGAAGTTCCCGCTGGGGGAGAAGATCCTCGTCGCCGCGACGATTCGACCGGAGACGGTCTTCGGCCAGACGAACCTCTGGGTCGACGCACGTGTCAGGTACGTCGAAGCCCGTGTCGGCACTGAAGTCTGGATCCTTAACGAAGCCGCCGTCGAGAAGCTCCGGGAGCAGGGTTACGAAATCCACGTCGTCGGCCGCGTCCCAGGGGAGGATCTGATCGGCAAGGAGGTTGTCGCTCCGGCGATCAACAAGGCGATCCCGATCCTTCCTAGCACGTTCATCGACCAGACGCGGGGCACGGGGATTGTGACGAGCGTGCCGTCCGATGCGCCGGACGACCATGTCGCGCTTCGCGATCTCCAGGGGGACGGGGCGACCCTCGCTCGTTACGGTCTCGACCCAGAGCGGGTGCGTGCGATTCAGCCCGTGCCGATAATCCGGACCGAGGGTTTCGGCCCTCTCCCTGGCGTCGAAATCGTCGAGCGGATGGGGATCCGGAGCCAGGAGGACCGGGCCGCGCTAGAGAAGGCGAAGGAGGAGGTGTACCGCGCTGGGTACTACACCGGCGTGATGAACGCGAACTGCGGCCCCTTCGCAGGCATGCGCGTCGAGGTGGCGAAAGAGGAAGTTGCGAAACAGCTCCGGGCGAACCGCCAAGCTGCCGTGTTGTGGGAGCCGAGCGGAGACGTGATCTGTCGGTGCACGGCCCGGGCAATCGTAAAAATCGTCGAGGACCAATGGTTCCTCGCATACGGCGATCCCGACTGGAAAGCCCGGGCACACGAAGGGCTCCGGAAGATGTCCCTTTATCCAGAGGCGGCGCGGAAGCAGTTCGAGTACACGATCAACTGGTTGAACGACTGGCCGTGCGCGCACCATCGGGGGCTCGGCACGAAGCTGCCCTGGGACGACCATTGGGTCATCGAGTCGCTCTCCGACTCCACGGTGTACATGGCGTACTACACAATCGCCCACGCCCTCCAAGGCGGGCGTTTGCGCTCTGAGGTGCCCTGGGCGAAACGGCTCGATGACCCGTTCTTCGGGTATGTGTTCCGCGGCAAGGGCGATCCCGCAAAGATTGCGAAGTCGATCGGCGCGCCAACGACGGTTTTACGCTCGTTGAGGAAGGAATTCACGTACTGGTATCCGTTCGACCTTCGCCACACCGGGAAGGGCCTCGTCCAGAACCACATGACGTTTTGTCTGTTCAACCACACGGCGTTGTTCCCAGAGGGGCAATGGCCCCGCGGGTTCGGCATCATCGGCCACCTGGCGATGGGCGGGTCGAAGATGTCGAAGTCGAGGGGGAACGTGTGGCTCCTCCGGGACGCAATCAAGACGTACGGCGCGGACCTCGTCCGCGTCGGACTCGCGAACGCGGGCGATGGGCTCGAGGATCCAAGCTTCGATACGAATTTCGTGGAATCGATGGCGGGACGGATTCAGGACTGGTACCGCTTCGCGACATCGCGCCATCGGACGCGGACGAAGGAGGTCCCAATCGACGCATGGTTCTCCTCCGTCATGAACCGCGCGATCACGGAGACGCGGACTGCGATGGAGATGATGACCTACAAGGCTGCGCTCCGCCACGGATACTTCGACCTACAGTCCGCCTGGTCGTGGTACATCCGTCGGAGCAACGGGGTTCCGCATGCAACGATCCTGCGCAAGTTCATCGATATCCAGACGAAGATCCTCGCCCCGTTCGTGCCGCACTTTGCGGAAGAAGTCTGGTCCCGTATCCACGGGCGCGGATTCATCTCGGCTGCACCCTACCCACAGGCGAAGAAAACGGAGGTTAGCGAACGGGCGGAGGCCGCGGAGCGGAATCTCCAGGCTGTGATGACGGACGTCCGGGAAATCCTGAAGGTCACGCAGCTTCGGCCGAAGCGGATCTTCCTGTACGCGGCGCCCGCGTGGAAGCGACGCGCGTATGCGACGCTCGCGTCGATGGCGTCGACAGGCTCTCTCGATGTCGGCGCCGCGATGAAGGTTCTCTTCGCGGAGGCGAAGCTCCGCGAACGGGGTCGAGACGTGCAGGACTTCGTGAAGAAGGCCGTGCCCGAGCTCACGCGACTTTCCCCTGAGGACACGAAGATCCGGTCCGCTCCGTTCGACGAGGGCCCGTACCTCGCGTCTGCCGCAGCGTTCCTCGGGACCGAGTTCAGATCTACGGTCACGGTCCTTGACGCCGAGGCGAAGGACATGTACGACCCGAGGGGACGCGCCCGCACGGCGATGCCATGGCGGCCCGCGATCTTCGTGGAGTGAGGCCGTGAAGATTCCCCGGTTGCGCCGGCGCGATCCCGAATTTCGGAGGAGCCGGGCGCCTCCCCCCGCCGCGCGGCGCTTCCTTGCCGCATCCCTCTCCGCGGGGCTGATCCTCCTCGCCGCGCTCGCGGTTGTGTTCCTGCCAATCGCTCTTCAGCATGAACAGTTGCCACCAGTCCCCCGAGTAGTCCTCGAGGTCGTATCCGGGAGTTCCGGCACGCTCGTCGTTGTGAACGTCACTCTGGAGCGGTCTCTCTCGGCGTACCGCGTGGAATTCTACTGGGACAACGACGCCGGGACAACCTTGAAGGCCGCCATCGATCCACTTCAGAATGCGGCGACGCCGTTTCTCTCGTTTCGCGACGTCGACGGAGATGGGCAGCTCTCCGCGGAGGACGAGTTCGATCTCGTCATCAGTCCCGAGCACCGCAATCGGTTTCTCATCATCTATGTCCCCGCCGGGAGGATCGTCGGCGGTTGGCCGCTCGGATCGTGACGCAACGGTCGATACGTTCATTTATGCGCCGCCTTTTCGAGCGGTCGCGGGCCTGTAGCTTAGCTAGGTAGAGCGATCGGCTCTTATCGACGCCGCCTGCGTTGGCGGTGGGGGAGAGACCGATAGGTCAAGGGTTCGAATCCCTTCAGGCCCGTACCAATCCCTTAGAATCGGTGTCAATCACGGGGAATTGACCTTGACGACCGGAGCTTCCCAAACGCGCTCCAAATCGTCCCACGCGCGTTCGGTGGGGATGCGCGCATGAAACGCTCCGGTTTTGCCGTCGAGCTATGTCGGAGGCCTGCTCACGGCCGCGATGGGCGCCGCCGTCCTTGAGTTGTTGCGCGAAGCTCGGCCTCAGAACGCGGAAGTTCGCACGCTCGATTAGCGGCCCCATTCCTCGCGAGCACTTGGTTCTGGAGCCCGCTCCCCTGTCGCGAAACCATAACGTTCATAGCCTGATTGTCGAGTCATCGGCATCATGGAGAAGGGCAAGGTACGGATCGGGTCCATCGTGATCGACTGCAAAGACTTCGCTCCAATGATGACCTTCTGGCGGGCGGCGCTTGGCTACTCTCCGCGGAGGCCGCCCACCCCCGGAGACCCGTTTGTTGTCTTGAAGGACCCTTCAGGAAAAGGGCCCAACGTATCCATCGACCAGATGGAG